>Ga0114997_10000621_pt1 | contig 29415 bp, 34 predicted proteins | sample ArcticOcean_MG_C_2_FD_87045 | JGI IMG/M metagenome (GOLD analysis project Ga0114997, IMG submission 87045) | Marine microbial communities from western Arctic Ocean - ArcticOcean_MG_CB4_136 | ecosystem: Environmental > Aquatic > Marine > Oceanic | place: Arctic Ocean: Canada Basin | collected... | reverse complement strand
GTTGTACCATTTACCAATGCAGATACTTCTTTCGGAACACAGTTCTTAGGTGTTGTATCAATTTGTACTTTTAGTTTTGTGTTTTCATATACTGTATTTAGAGCAATGAAAGAAACTACTGGTCTAAGAATAAGTAAGGCAGCAGAGAAGCTTGGTACTGATAAAGCGGAGATAGGAGTAGCTGCTTATTCAATTAGAGATTAAACAGTATTTTTAAAAAATATTCCTCAAAAAAAAGAAGCCCGAGAAATTGGGCTTTTTTTTAAATTTTATTTTCATCCCAAAGTTTTTTCCAATTAATATTAGGCGATAAACCAAAGATAGAATTTATATTTGCACAATGAATAGCTAAAGATGGAATAGGAGATAAACAAGGGTTTGTTTTATAAATATCATGTAAAGGCTTTTCCCAAGGGTCAACCCATTCTTTTCCCATGATTTCTAATTTATTAAAATTCTTTATAACAAGATCCTTACTGGTCATAAAAGTTACTAAACTTTCATCAACCAATCTCCAGTGAGTTTTTTCACCTAAATAAATTTTAGTCGCATCGTCTTTTGCATATAAATAAGGGTAATCCGAAGGTAGTAAAATTAAATCATTTTTAAATAAAGTGTAAAACTTCTCGTATGCAAATAGCATTTCAGAGATAGTATTTGTTTTGTGAATATAGTCGTCTTCAACAAAATAAACTAAATCATCAGCTTCATTTTTGGCCAACAATAAAGAATTGTAAAAATTGGCCATGTTTGCAAATTTAGCATTTGAATACCCTGGTTTAGTTATATTTTTGAAGTTATTAAGATCTACGGTCGTAAATTTTGTTTTTATATTTGAACTGTTTAAAATATCTTTTAACTTCGACACATCATTATCATTGGAATTGGTATCGGTTACAATAACTTCAAAGGTTGTATTGTTAAATATTTTTTGCGCTTCATTAATAGATTTTAATAGAGAAAACAAGGTTCTAAATGTGTACTGATTTTTATTATCATCAAAAAGCCTTTTTTTATTTTGATCCATAATTAACTCTGAAGTGCATGTCCTTAGAATAACTTTCAAATTTTTAATATTTTTAGTAACTTTCAATTGCCCTAAGGGAATGGTTATAGATTTTTTACCTGGTACACTTAATGTGTCGTTTAAATTTTTTTCTAATGTTGGCGCAGTAAAATTAGCTTGATCAATAATTTCAAAGCCAGCCATCCTACAAATTTTAATAAAAATTTTTTTTAAAAAATTAGATTTAACTATACTATCTATTTTTTTCATTATGGTTTTATTTATATAATAGTTTATACTTTATTACTATGAGCATAAAATCATCTCAAACTTTAGTAGCAGAAGCAAAAAAAACTATAAAAACATTAAATGCCAAAGAAGTTAAAAATTCTGTAGAAAAAAAAGAAATTACTTTAATAGATATAAGAGATATAAGAGAACTTTGGAAAGAGGGAACCATCAAGGGTTCAGCTCACATTCCTAGAGGTATGCTTGAATTTTGGCTTGATCCTGAGAGTTCTTATTACAAAGAAAAGCAAATGAGTGAAATAAAAAACATAGTTTTATTTTGTGCCCTAGGACTGCGTTCTGCACTAGCTACTAAGTCGTTAATTGAAATGGGCTTTAAAAACGTTGCTCACGTAGAAGGTGGTTTTGGTGCTCTCAAAAAAAGTGGATTAGAAGTCGTTATTAAAGAAAAAAAATAATTACTTTAAAGCTTCTGCCTCAGCAAATTCAAGCCTATCCTGTCCCCAAAAAATTTTATTATTTACAACAAAGGTAGGTGCCCCAAATATACCCTTGTCATAAGCTTCATCTGTTCTTTTTTTTAGTAAACTTTTAATATTTTGACTTGAACAACGAAGTAAAAAAGTTTTTGGATTTATATCTGAATTCTTTAATATTTTTTCAATAATAGATTGATCATTCATATTAAGACCATCTTCCCAAATAGAATCAAAAATTCTATCTATATACAGCGCGTCTATTTCATCTTCTTCTGAAACCAAAACACCTCTCATTAAACTTAGAGTTTTGATTGGAAAATAAGAATTAAACTTAAATCTTATTTTATTCTTTTCAGCTAATAATTTACAGTCTCTAATCATGAACTTGGCTTTTGCAGGAATAAAAGCAGGTGCTTTTATTCCATGGAGATTATGTAAACCACCAAGTAAAATAGGTTTGTACTTGATTTTTATAGATTGTTTTTTTTCTAAATTTTTTATTTTTTTATGCGCTAAAAATGAATATGGGCTTATAAAGTCAAAATAAAATTCAAAAGGTTTAATCATTAAATCCAATTTTTCTTGCAAAAAATATCCTAATAAACCAATAAAAAGTTAGACCTACAGGACCAGCAAAGTAAGTTAAAATTAATGATATTGATGATAAAATTTTTGGAACCAAGTATCTTTGAGAATCTCGAGCTATCCATGAACCAATAAACAAACTTATGGAAAGAAAGTGAAGCCAAAAAACAACAAGAAACTCCTCTTCAGAGTATAAGGAATAAAGATTGTCTAAACTAAAATATAAACTAAATCCATCAAATATATTTCCGTTTAAATATATTTTATATGTTATAAAAATATACGCTAAACCAAGAATTAGTGGAGCTACTATCGAGTGAACAAAAAATTTAGTAAGACTATGACTTGGAATTGTTAATAACATTAACCAAAAAGGCAAAACACCCCAATTTGCAAAAAGGTAAATATTTTCAGGGGTAAGATATGCCTCAATGTTATTTATCATTTAAAATAATATAGTATATTAGTAAAATGAATCCCACATTAAATAAAAAAGATTTTGAAGACTTAACAACGAATCTTAAGGATTTGGCTTACGGATATCTAGAAATGTATAATCCTTCTAAACAACAGTTAAAAGTTTATTTATTAAAAAAATATTTAACTAAAATTAAGGGAACGCAATCCAAAAAAGAAGTGTCCCTTATTATTGATGAAATTGTACTAAATCTAGAAAAAAATAAACTTATAAATGACGAACTATATTCAGATTCTAAAGCAAGAATGTTTTTAAGAAGAGGTTATTCTTTAAATAAGATAAATCAGTCACTCAGAAACAAAGGTATAGAAAGCGAACTTGTTAAAAATAGTATAGATAAAATTAAGCAAGACAAAATAGAACCAGACTTTGTTTCAGCTATTAAACTTTGTAAAAGAAGAAGAATCGGCCCTTCAAGACCTGAGCCAAATCGAGAATTATTTTACAAGAAAGACATGGGTATTCTGGCTAGAGGAGGATTTAGTTTTGATCTATCAAAACGTATATTGAATCTTGATAGTAAGGAATTTTTAAAATTAATTAAAATTATCTAATTTGTTTTTTTTTTCCTCTTCCACAAGCATATCTAGCTTTCTTTTAAGTGAGTTTCTGACGATGATAAAAAAAACAACTCCAACAAAAGTTACTGAAACAATAATTATTAAAATTGTTTTAATCATATAAATTACTTGATCGTTTTATTAATATACTTGGGTTCCTGTAGTCTTCTTTACCATAATAAAAAGGTTTGCCATCTAATGTTTTAATTATTGCACCTGCATTTTCAGCTACCGCATGACCCGCAGCATAATCCCATTCATTAGCTCTTTCTCTTGCAGCATAAATATCATATTGACCGGTTGCTATAACACAAAATTTATAAGAACTTGCCATTTTAATAATTGAAGTCACTTTAAACTCTTTAAGTTTATTTAAAATAAATTCTGATTGTTGACTAGAACTAGATAGGGCAATAATTTCTTTTGCCGGTGTTTTTTTAGTACAATTAATTTGTTTTACTTGATTGTTTTCTATTAAATAACTTGCTCCAGGATTATAAGAGTAAAATAATTGTTTTTTTTTGGGAACACCCACTAAACCAACTACAGGAACTTTATCGATAATTAGTGCTGCATTTAAAGTGTACTCATCTTTACCTGCGATATATTCTTTGGTGCCATCAATAGGATCAATTAACCAAAAAGTTTTAGCTTTATTTTTAATCTTAACATCAACTGTTTCCTCTGAAATTATTGGTATATTAGGTGTAACTTCATGAATTTTTTTAGATATAATTTCATTAACCTTTAAATCTCCATTACTTACCGGAGAGCCATCTTTTTTAATTTCAATTTTTAGTCCTTTTTTATACAATTCAATAGATTCCAGGGAAGCTATATTAAAAGTTTCGATTAAATTTTCTGAAATCAATTTTAATTCATTTTTGTTCATTTTTAATTCTTTCTAATACAACAATTTCTATATTTATTACTTTTTTTCCACAATTCTCAAAATTAACTGTAGCTTTATTTTTGATAATAGATTGAACTTGGCCTGTACCCCACCACTCATTTAAAGGATTAATAACGTAATCACCAGGTTCAAAATCTAAATGCATTATAGAAAATTCTCTATTTTTATATTATACACACTTAATGATTAATTCACTAGGTATAAAAAAAGCAAAAAAAGATACAAATATTGTAGTTGCTATGTCGGGTGGCGTAGACTCATCTGTGGTTGCCGGCTTAATGAAAGAAGAGGGCTACAATGTTACAGGTATAACATTAAAACTTTATGATGTTGACAGCAGAAACCCTGAACAGGGACGACAATGTTGCGCAGGAAGAGACATATTGGACGCCAAAAGAGTTTCTGAACATCTAAATATTGACCATAAAATTTTATACTATCAAAAAAATTTTAAATCAGAAGTTATAGATTCTTTCATTGACAGTTACTCAGCTGGCGAAACACCTATTCCATGTGTGCAATGTAATCAAACTGTTAAATTTAGAGATTTATTTAAATTTGCAAAAAATCTTAAAGCAGACGCATTGGTTACAGGACACTATGTTACAAGAATTCAAACAAACGGAGTAGCCAATATGTATAGAGCCAAAGATATTGGTAGAGACCAAAGTTATTTTTTATTTGGCACGCTGCAAGAGCAGTTGAATTATCTACGATTTCCGCTAGGAGAAATCGACAAGTCAGAAACCAGATCTATAGCAGCCAAATTAAAACTTAATGTAGCCGATAAACCTGATAGCCAAGATATTTGCTTTGTACCCAATGGAAATTATGCTTCAGTTATTAAAAAATATCGACCCGAATCTTTTAAACCAGGAGATATATTGAATTTGAACGGCAAGAAATTAGGTACACACGACGGAATAATAAATTATACAATTGGACAAAGAAAAGGCATTAAAATAGCGCAACAAGACCCTCTTTACGTAGTAAATATTAATGCAAAAAATAATTCTATAATAGTTGGTAACAAAGATTCTTTAGTCATTAAAAAAATTCAACTTCGTGATTTAAATATTTTAGGTTCAGATAAAATTTTTAAAGAAAAAATTAAAATAAAGGTAAGGTCTACAGGTAGATTATTGACTGCAAAAATAAATTTTAAACAAAAAAATTTTGCTGATGTAGATATTTTAGATAACGAAGCTGCAATTTCACCAGGTCAAGCCTGTGTTTTTTATTCAAAAGATAATTTTGGGGATAAAGTTTTAGGTGGAGGGTGGATTAATAAGACAGAGAACAAAAATTTATCCACTTAATTAACAGGAACTATTATCGCACGTAAAAAGTGATACATTTAAATTAAAATTTATGTTTTAATATAATTAATTAAGAGGCAACTCTTAACTGGCCATTTAGGGAAAGACCGAGAGGTTCAAGCTTAAAGGGCAGAAAGATCAACTAAGTAGAGCTAAAATGGTTGATCGGAAAGGCTTGGCGGTAGCTCTTACAACGACGAGCCAAAACTACTACATCTTGCTCCTTTTTTGGGGTAGGATGTTAGGGGTTTTAAAGATCTCTTTTCCAAAACAATCTAGTTAATAAATAAAATGAGATCACGCCTATAAAGTAGTTCCATTCCAATGCATGCTTGAAGTGAACGCCACCTGAAGTAGCTAATATTGGTAAACTCAATACTGCAACCAATGAAAGAATTATTACCAACAAAATTTTAAGATTTAAAATATTACCTCTGTATAATTTTTTAATTTTTTGCCTTAGCTTATAAAAATTATAAACCAATAAACCTTGCGCCACGATTTCGAAAATAATAAAACATAACAATACTACCCTTCTTAATAACTTAAAAATTTTTAAATCAATCTCTACACCTAGCAAAACAGAATGTATCGCTAAAAAGACTGCTGATAAAACTCCAAATGTTTTAAAGTAATAATTTTTATCTGAAATATTATTGAATTTATTAATCAACAAATTATTTTTTTTCCAGTAAAAGTAAAGCAAGCATGCAGTAATTATCATGCTGGGTTTAAAAATTAAGAACTGAGGATATGTACGGGAAGCTCTACTTATTGATAAACTTCCATCAAAATATGGAATAGTAAAACCTGATTTTCCTATTTCGTCTACTAAAAAAATGGTATCATTTAATAAATTGTAGTTTACAGAAATAAATAGACATAAATTTACTGCTATAAATGGGATAAAAAATATATACAAACTCAATTTTCGTATTTGAGCTATTTCATTCATTTTAATTATTGATGATTATTTTTTTTTATTTCTTTTTCTAGCTCTTCTTTTTTTTGAGCCAATTTTACGTCTTCCTCGGTGTTTTTTGGGATAACCCATATTTTTGCCTTCTTTTTTATATTTAATTTTTAAAAAATTTATATAGAGTCCAATTATACTTATTTTATGAAAAAGTCTATAAGCACATTTTTAAAACATACAGCGCAAGATAAGGTCAATAGATCAGCCAATCCAGCTGTTGTGAGGGCATCCACTATCTTTTTTAAAAGTATGCAAGAACTTTTAGCACATAAGTCAATTTCCAAAAATAAAAGACATGACTATTATGATTACGGTAGAAAAGGAACTCAGACAACCACTAAATTACAAAATATAATAGTTGAACTAGAGGGAGCTCATCATGTTTTTTTAACACCTTCTGGTTTTGCAGCCGTTGCAATGTCAATTATGAGTATATGCAGACCTGGAGATGAAATTTTAGTTACAGATAGTGTTTATTTTCCAACACGGATGATCACTTCAAAGTTGCTAAAAGAATTTAATGTAAATACTCAGTTTTATAATCCCGATAACCTTAGTGACTTAAAAAATAAAATTACAAAAAAGACTAAAATGATATTTGTTGAAAATCCTGGAAGTAACACTTTTGAGTTTCAAGACTTATCTCAAATTATTAAATTAGCAAAAAAAAACAATATTATAACAGCTCTAGACAACACTTGGGGAACACCATTATTTCTTAAACCTCTGGAAATTGGATTTGACATGTCAATTTCATCAGCAACAAAATACTTTTCAGGACATTCTGACGTAATGGTCGGATCCTTGGCTGTAAATAAAAAAGTATTTTCAAAAGTTAATTTTTACAACCTAGTATCTGGATATAGAGCTTCTCCCGATGATGCCTATTTAGTTATAAGAGGATTAAGAACTTTAGATATAAGGCTTGAAAAACACCAAATTAATACTAGAAAAGTAATTCAATTTCTAAAAAAACAGAAAAAAATTAAAGAAATTCTCTACCCCCATAAAAAAGGATCAAAAAATTATAAAAATTGGAAAAAATATTACTCGGGCGCAACTGGTTTATTAAGCTTGGTGATTAAAAGCAAAAGCAAAGCTTCAGTTTATAAATTTATTAATTCGTTAGAATTGTTTGGCATTGGATATAGTTGGGGTGGATTTGAAAGCTTAGCAGTATACCAAGACCTGCAAAGAGAGCATCCAAAATACGAAGATAAAAACCTACACATTGTAAGACTTCATATTGGGCTTGAAGATCCTAATGATTTAATAGTCGATATTAAAAATTCCCTACGCTATATCAAATAATGAATAAATTTATTCCTAATAGAATAGCCTTAATTACATTATTATCTGCATGTTGTGTAATTTTAGTTTCTATGGGTATAAGGCAAACGTTTGGGTTATTTTTTAGTGCTTTCGAACAAAATTTAAACAGTACTAGAACAGAATTTGGCTTAGCAATAGGTATCCAAATGTTATTTTGGGGAATTTTTGCTCCGCTGTTTGGAATTGTAGCTGATAAATTTGGTGGCAATAAAGCGGTGTTTATAGGTTTTGTTATTTTTGGCTTAGGTATTTATATGCTTTATTCCGGACCTAACACTGGAATATTTTTTCAGTTAAGCTTAGGAGTTCTTGTTGGTACTGCATTAGGTGCTACAGCTATGAGTGTTCCAGTTTCAGAGGTCGGAAAACATTTTCCAAATGAATCAAGATCTATGGCTACTGGAATTGTAACAGCAGCAGCTTCAATTGGATACTTCATCTCACCTTTATTTACAAAATATAGTCTTGGTGCAGTTGGGTGGGAAGATACCTTACAATCTTTTATGTATTTTATTTTATTTGGCTTAGTAGCTTCCATATTTCTCATCTCTAATAAAAATAGTGAACTCAATTTAGAAAATTCTAACAAAAACCAAGCTCTTGTACCCGCTCTTAAGGAATCTTTTTCCCATAAGGGATATCTTTTATTAAATGCTGGTTTTTTTGTTTGTGGATTTCAAATAACTATGGTTGCCACACATATTCCAGGCTACATGCAAGACAGAGGCTTAGGTGGTTGGTCCGCAACTATTATTTTAGCTTTAATTGGTTTGTTTAATATAGTTGGAACTCTAGGCATGGGTTATCTTGGCACAAAGTATAGTAAGAAAATATTATTAAGCATATTATATTTCTCTAGAGCAGTTGTTATTTGTATATTTATCTTTCTTCCTCCATCTATATATACAGCTATATTTTTTGGTATTACTTTTGGGTTATTATGGCTTTCTACTGTTCCACCCACAAATGGTATAGTAGCTCAAATATTTGGAACTAAATATTTAAGCACTCTTTTTGGAATTGTTTTTTTAAGCCATCAGTTTGGTTCTTTCTCAGGAGCTCTCCTTGGAGGTTATTTCTATGACATATATGGCTCTTACGATTATGCTTGGTATATAGCGATAGCTCTCTCATTATTTGCTACCTTTATTCATTTGCCGATTGATGAGAAACCAATACTTAGAGCAGAGACAGCCTAAGGTTGTATTGAGAGTCTGTAAGTGAATCAAAAGTGAATCAAAAGGTGAACATTTTAAATTCCAATAACATGAACTGTGGACAACTTAACATTTGATTTTTTGTGTCTGTATTTATAGTCTCATTACAACCAGGAGAAAATATGTTTTCAAAAGAACTAAATAAAAAATTAGACAAATATCATTTACTAAAACACCCGTTCTATCAAATTTTTTGGAATGAGGGAAAATTAACTAGAGAAATTATTAGAGACTACGCAGAACAATATTATCAACACGTAAAAGCTTTTCCAAGATATATAAGTGCAACACATTCTATTTGCGATGATATCGAAAAAAGAAAAATTCTTTTAGAAAATTTACAAGACGAAGAAAACCCAGAAGCTGATCATCCAAAGCTTTGGAAAAAATTTGCAAAAGCTGTGGGATCTGACATTAAAAAAATTGATGACATTAAACCAGATTGGTTCACTAAAGATATGATTGAAAATTTTTTTGCTCAAGCAAGATCTTCATACGCAGAAGGCTTAGCTTCTTTATATACTTATGAGAGACAAATCCCTGAAATTGCAGAGACAAAAATTCAAGGTCTTAAAAAGTTTTACGGCGTTTCCTCTAAAGACGGTTTACATTTTTTTGAAGCACATAAATCCGCAGATGTTCATCACAGAGCTGAATGCGAGAAACTTTTAGATAGTTTGTCGAAGGCAGAACAATTAAAAGCTGAAAAAGCATCTCTTTTAACGGCCAGATACCTTTGGAATTTTTTAAGTGGCATAACCTCAAAACATAAACTGCAACTCGCAGCTTAAATTGTTTTTGCGTTGATAAAAGTAAAAATTATAAGTTATAATATTTTATTCTTTATTTTTTTCTTGTTTTTATTCGACGCGTTTACAAGTAATTTTATAATTAATTCAGAGAAACTAAATTGTTATAAAATTGAACAATTCTATTATGAATTAAAAAAGAATTGTTCAGGCAAACATCAATTTAAATCCGGTTTTCCAACAGTGGAAGTTTATACAGACAAATTTGGATTAAGAACAAGTAAAAACTCAACTAAAACAAAAACAAAAGAAAACGTATTAGTGTTTGGTGACTCAATGACTTTTGGTGTGGGTTTAAAATACGAAGATACATTTGTTGGCTTGTTAGAAAAAAATAATCCCGAATATAACTTTTATAATTATGCAGTAGGCTCTTATAGTCCAACTGTTCATTTATATAAATTAAAAGAAGCAATTAAAAGTAAATTTCTTCCAAAAAAAATTATATTATTTTTAGATCTTTCAGATATTTACGATGAAGGTGACAGATGGTTTTTTGATTCTAAGACACAAACGCCCAAATTAAAAACAGATGTTACCTATAGAACAAGAGTTGTTCAAAAGAAAAAATTCGTACATAGAAATTTCAAAATTACAAAATCAATTATCGATAAAACAAAGTACAACTTAAGACTTTTAAGGAATAAAATTAATCAATCAAAAAATAATGGAGGAAGCAGAATAAAAATTGTCAAAACTAGCTTGCAAGCTCAATTCACTTATACAAAAATTGAAGATTTACATAAAGATTACTGGACTAAAGAAATTTTTTTTAAGGGATTAAAAAAGATTAAAACAAATATTGATGAAATTTCTAAAATAGCTAAAAATTACAATAGCGATTTTTATTTAGTAATTTATCCATTTGGGGAAACAATAGAATATGGTCAAAATGATTTTAATTGGGAAAATTTTGTTAAAGAATTATGTAAAAATGACACCTGCAATTTAGTAAACACTTTTGAACAATTTCAAAAAAGAAAGAAGGAAGATAAATTTTGGTATAGTAATCTTTACTTCATAGGTGACGAACATTTAAATAAAAATGGCAATGCTTTTGTAACAAATGTTTTGCTTAAAGAAATATTCTAGTAATTAATAAATTATTTTAGTTTTCCTTCTTTTCTCATTTGTTCTCTAATTTTAGTTGCGGAGATTTTCTGTGTTTCTTTATCAAGTACTATTTCTTCAATTTTATACCCAACACCTCTACCGTAACAAATATTGGTTATATTAGGCACCATTGTAACTTTAATTCTATTTTTATAACCCTTTAATGCTTCAAGAATATTTTTTTTAACTGCTTCAAATTCAAAAGGATTGTCGTCTACACCTTTAACATCTCTTACCATTATATTTACCTGACCTGTTTTTTTTAAAATTTCTTCAAAAAGTTTTTGATGACCGTCGTGCCAAGGCTGCCATCTCCCAAGCATTTGAGCAGTAGGTTTTTTGTTATCCCAAACGTATGTGTTTGAATTATTACTCATTTTAATATTTATTTAATATATTTTACCAGTAATTATAGTTTTTTCTAATGGTGATTGTAAATAAATTTAACTGATAACGGTTCTCACTTAAGCCGCTTGACCTATTTATCCTGCGAATATATAAATTTACAAAAGTTTCAATGAGAGATAATAAATGATTACTAATAATCCATTTTCCGGCTTGTCGGAAATTATATCGCCAATAGCAATGCAAGGTTTTGCAATAGCTATGATTGCTTTAGTAGCTATAGGAACTTTAATAGATATAATTCATAAAAAGAATGTAAAATATTTTTTTGATAACGCAAAAAAAGCTAAAAAATCTGCAAAAATTCATCTTTCTACAAGACAAAGAACTTCAGTTATTTTAAAAACAGTTGCACATGATATAGCCACTACTGCCGAATTAGGTAGGGGAAAAAGAAGAGTGGCTCATGTATTGGGAATGTATGGAACAATTATTTTTTGGGTTACTTCCGTTTTATTAATTTTTTCATTTCCAACCGCCGGTTCTTCAACGCCCTCTAGTTTAACTATTATGTGGCATGTCGGCGCAATAATGACTTGCTTGGGTGGATTTTGGTTTTGGTTATTTTTAAGAGTAGATGTTTTGGCAGAAGCGCACCCATGGTACAGAATAATTAAAGCTGATTTATTTGTTTTAGCACTTTTAGCCTGTGCAACATTTGGTTTAGCTTGGTCTTACACTCAATTTTCAGGAGTAATTGAATTAAGTTATTTATTTTTAGTTTTATATATAACTTCAAATCTAGTTTTATTTGGGGGAGTGTATTGGTCAAAATTTGCTCATATGTTTTACAAGCCTGGAGCGGCAATACAAAAAAATTTAGCCGAGGCAGATGGTTCTAGAGATAATTTACCGCCACTGGCTGATGCACCAAAGCAATTCGGTTTAGGAATTAAAAGAGAACAACCAAAACACTATTAATAATGAAAGGTAAAAAATAAATATGTCCACTTTTGTATACATGACACGTTGCGATGGCTGCGGCCATTGCGTAGATATTTGTCCATCAGATATTATGCATATTGATGAAACTATTAGAAGAGCAGTAAATATTGAACCAAATTTTTGTTGGGAATGTTATTCTTGTGTTAAAGCCTGTCCCAACCATGCTATTGATGTTCGAGGCTACGCAGATTTTGCACCTATGGGGCATAGTGTTAGAGTAAGACGTGAAGAAGAAAAAGGTACAATTTCCTGGAAAATTAAATTTAGGAACGGGAATGAAAAAAATTTTGTATCTCCTATTACGACTAAACCGTGGGGAAAATTTATTCCTAAACTTGCAGAAGAAGCTTCTCCCGATCAAGGAGAAATCAATTCACAAAGGCTATATACAGAACCCAATGGTTTAAATATTGACGGAGATTTGCCAACTATAAGTAAGGATACTTTTAAAAAAGGAGTTTACTATTAATGGCTAAAGTAAAAACACACTTTGAAGAAAGCGATGTACTAATAGTAGGTGGTGGTATGGCTGGCACAGGTGCAACTTTTGAAGCAAGGCACTGGGGAAAAGATTTAAAAATAATATGCGTTGAAAAAGCCAATATTGATAGAAGTGGTGCAGTTGCTCAAGGTCTTTATGCAATTAATTGTTATATGGGAATGCAGTGGAATGAAAACCAACCAGAAGATCATGTTCGTTACGCTCGAAATGACTTAATGGGAATGGTGAGGGAAGACTTGGGTTATGATATGGCGCGCCACGTAGACTCAACAGTTCATATGTTTGATGAGTGGGGCCTACCGATGATGAAAAATGAGAAAACTGGTAGATATTTAAGAGAAGGTAAGTGGCAAATAATGATACATGGAGAAAGTTATAAGCCGATAGTTGCTGAGGCAGCTAAAAAGTCAGCTGATAAAATTTATAATAGAATTATGATTACCCATCTTTTGATGGATGATAAAAAAGAAAATAGAATAGGTGGTGCTGTTGGTTTCAATATGAGAACAGGTGACTACCATGTTTTTAGAGCTAAAACTGTTATCGTTGCAGCTGGAGGTGCTTCACATATATTTAAACCGAGAGCAGTAGGTGAGGGCATGGGAAGAACTTGGTATGCACCATGGAGCAATGGGTCAGCTTATGCATTGCCAATTGCCGTTGGTGCAAAAATGACCCAAATGGAAAATAGAATTGTTCTTTGTAGATTTAAAGATGGTTATGGTCCTGTTGGGGCTTATTTTTTGCATTTAAAAACATATACTCAAAATGCAAATGGTGAGAATTATGAAAAAAAATGGTACGATCACACTAAAAATTTAGTTGGAGAATATATTGATCATCACCCAACACCAACATGTTTGAGAAACCACGCCTTTATTCAAGAAGTAATGGCAGGTGGAGGACCAATTCACATGGTTACTACAGAGGCTTTTCAAGATCCACATTTAGAAACAGTTGGCTGGGAAAACTTTCTTGGGATGACAGTTGGTCAAGCAGTTGTGTGGGCATCACAGAATATCGATCCTAAATATACAAATCCAGAACTCACTACATCAGAACCTTATGTAATGGGGTCCCATGCTACTTGTTCTGGCGCTTGGGTTAGTGGTCCAGAAGATCTTTCACCACCAGAATATTTTGGGGTTATAACAGAATGTTAACAGTCGATGGCTTGTTTGGTGCTGGCGATACTGTGGGTGGAAGCGCACATAAATTTTCATCTGGTTCATTTACTGAGGGAAGATTAGCAGCAAAAGCTGCAGTAAAATACATTGAAGATAAAAAAGCAGAAGGCATAAAAGTGAGTGACAAGCAATGTGCGGATTTAAAAGAAATAATTTATAAACCCCTTGAAAATTATACTGTAGGACGTAACGAAATTACAGGTGGAACAGTTTCACCAAGTTATATTTCTCCAATACAAGGCTTACAAAGATTGCAAAGAATTATGGATGAATATGTTGGAGGTATAGCAACAAACTATATGACTAATGAAAATATGCTTAACAGAGGTTTAGAGCTTCTTAAATGGCTTGAGGAAGATTTAGAACACGTAGGTGCAGAGGATTATCACCAACTTATGAGAGCTTGGGAGTTAAAGCATAGGACCATTACTTCTCAGTGTGTAACAGAGCATACGAAATTTCGCAAAGAAACACGTTGGCCTGGATATTATTATCGCGGTGATCATTTAAAATTAGATGACGAAAATTGGCACTGTTTAACAGTTTCAAGAAGAGATCCTAAAACTATGGAGTTTACGATGGAAAAAGTTCCAGTTTACCATATCGTAGATGAAAAAAAGGAAAAGAAAGCTTCATAAATTTAAATGAAGCTACTAGATAAATCCGACAAAGAAATCAAAGAGATAGCGAAACCTATTTGGGATAATTTAGTTAAGTCATCCAATATTAAAGACTATGGAGGATTTACAAAAAATTTTTCATCACAAATGCTTTATGGGGCAAATGAGGTCGAGCTTGGTAAACAATGGGCTAATAATAAACTATTAACTAGTTTATCAGAAAAACAAGAATTTTTAGGCACCATAAGAAGAGATCAATTCATAACTGTTTTATACAAACAAACGAGCAACACAGTTAAAGGTGAATTTTTAGGAAGACTAGTCCTAGGTATTGAGGATGATTTTGTCAAAGTGTTTGGTGCAACAATTTATTAAGATTGACATCTAAAATATTCAGGAATATTTTAAAATATGTTGGAAATTTACTTACCAATTGTTCAAGTTAATATAGATATTTTTCTCTTACTTTTTCTTAGTTTATTAGTGGGAGTATTATCAGGTCTATTTGGTGTCGGCGGCGGTTTTTTGATGACGCCATTCTTAATATTTATGGGAATTCCACCAGTTTATGCGGTTCCAAACGAAGTAAACAATATTTTGGCAACTTCTGTTTCAGGGTCATTGACACACTGGTTTAAAAATACTTTAGATTACAAAATGGGATCAATGATTGTGGCAGGAGGTATAGTTGGCACAGTTGGCGGTATAATGACTTTTAATTATTTTTCAGAAATTGGAAAAATAAGTACAATTATTTCTCTTCTTTATATGTATCTGTTAGCAATAGTTGGAACACTAATGTTAATTGAGACTTTAAAAGAAGCCAATCAAGCAAGAAAAAAAGTAAAAATTAGAAAAAAATTACATGAGCATAATTGGTTTCAAGGCTTACCTTTTAGATTGAGATTTCCAAAATCAAAACTATATGAAAGTGCATTTACTCCAATTCTTTTAGGTTTAATAGTTGGCTTTGTTGCATCTATGATGGGTATAGGCGGAGCATTTTTAATGGTTCCAGCAATGATTTATGTAGTTGGCATGCCTGTAAAATTAATACCGGGAACTTCGTTATTTGTTACAATTTTTATAAGTGCAATCGTTACTATCCTGCATGCTTTTAACTATGGGTCTATAGATTTATTTTTAGTCGTTCCATTAATTATTGGATCAATTGTAGGAGTTCAGATCGGTCAAAAATTAGGCCAGTATTTAGATAGCAATCATTTAAAATCTTTATTTGCACTTTTATTATGTACCGTGGCTGTAGCGATTGCCTATGACTCTTTTTTTAGAGAAAAGACTGAGCTTATTGCAACACAAATAGTCAAACCAGATCTAAATGCATTAGCTGAGTTTAGTTTAAAGTTTAACAATGAAGCTCCTTTTTTATACGGTGCCTTAGCAATATTACTCGCTATCGGTTTGGGAGCATTAACAGCTGGACTTAGAAAAGCAGTTAGCGGCTTAAGGAAAAAAAAATTAGTGGACGTTAAAGTAACGAAATAACTTTTTTAAAACTTTGCATCGTAATTATACTCACAAGTCCAACGGTAACTGCCGCTATCAATCCAACAACAAAAGGTTTGTATCCCATCTCCCTAAGTTCACCCAAGTTTGTTGACATACCAACTGCTGCCATAGCCATAGTCAAACAAATTTTAGCTGAATTTTGAATATAAGATATTGTAATCGTCCATGTATTAGTATTGTAATTTTGATTTTGATATATTTGATCACCAACATTTCTTAAAAGAATCATTCCAATAAAGCCTAAAACAAAATAGGGAAAAATTTTAAAAATAGAGACTTTTTTACTCTCAGTGTTGCCTTTATTATACAAATATCCAAAAAGAGGTATCATGATTACCAAAAATGTATTTCGAATTAATTTAGTTACTGTGGCAATATTAAGAGTTTCCGGACTATTAAATTGTTGATCATAAATCATTCCAGCAGCAGCAACTTGAGAAGTCTCATGAATTGCCGTACCTAAAAAAAGGCCTGCGTAAAGGGAATTTCCATCAAAATATAGATGAGCAAAATAAGGGTACACAAGCATTGAAAAAATACCAAATAAAGTGATATTAGCTATAGCATATGCGACCTCACTTTTTTTTGCATTAATAACTGGAGCGGTAGCAACTATTGCAGTAGCTCCGCACACGCTAGTTCCTATTGCAATTAAATAAGCCATTTTTGAAGAAATTTTGAATTTTTTAATTAACAATTTTATAAGAACAAGAACGCTAATTATGCACGTGATTATCAAAGGAATTGCGATAGTCCCGAATTTTACAAATTCATTAAAACTAAGTCTTATTCCTAAAAAAATAATTCCCAATTTTAAAATATAAGTTTGAGTAAATTGTAATCCAATTTTAAAACCTAGTCTTGGAATAAAAGCATTACCCATTATAATTCCAAGTATAATAGCAATCATTACTGTAGAAATGGGACTTTTTTTATAACCCAACAGTTCTTTACCAATTACATTGTTAATACCGTCAGATAGTAAATAAAGTACTAGTGCTAAAATTATTCCAGGTGTAAAAGAAATAAGTTTTTTAATTTGATTTGATATCATTACTAAGTGCGTATATTGGATTAATCTCTAATTATAATGATATTTGGTCGCATTATAAATAAGCTGAACTCATTTTATATATTTTTGCTTTGAAGGTATTACTCCCCTAACTCCTCCTTTTGGATCTTCGACATCGCCTTTTCTTCTTGGTATTAAATGAACATGACAATGCATAATCGATTGCCCTGCATCTTTACCTATATTTACCCCGATATTAAAACCTGTTATTTTTTTATCTAATAGTGACAGTTCATTTTTTTGTTTTTTTAAAATTACATTCAATTCGTTTAATTCGTTTTCATGTAAATCAAAAAAACTCTTAATATGTCTAATGGATATAATTAATGTGTGGTGTTTAGTGACTGGATAAGCCGTATCTCTAATTGTAAAAAAATATTTTGATGATGAGATAACTTTACAATTTTTTTTGCTACAGAAAATGCAGTGATTTCTTTTGGCATTAAGCACTTCTATATAGCTTTGTCATAACAAACTCTTTGTGCCCAAGGCTTTCGGCGCAAGTTAATCTTCCATTAGCTGTTCTTATAGTAGATTTAATCAATTCATCTCCAGCTTGATTTAAATTCATTTGACGGGAGAGTATTTTGGAAACATCACAGTCAATATGTTCACTCATACTTTTAGCCGTCAGTGGATTAGCGGTTAATTTAATAACTGGTTCTATTGGATTTCCAACAATATTGCCTTGTCCAGTTGGAAATAAATGGATATTGAATCCACCGGCAGCCTGCAATGTAATACATTCAGCAGCAGCTGAAGAAGTGTCCATAAAGTATAATCCTTTGCCTTTTCGTGGTTCCTCTGCTGGCTCTAATACGTCTATAAATTTTAAATTTCCAATTTTTTGAAAATTTCCAAAAGCCTTCTCTTCAATCGTGGTAAGTCCACCTGCAATATTTCCTGCAGTTGGCTGACTTTCAGATAGATCATCCGTAGCCTCTTTAAGAATGAAATCATTGTAACCATTCCATGTTTTCATAAATTTTTCTTTAGCTTCTGGTGTTGCTCCTCTCGAAGCACAAACAGCTTCAGCACCTGTAAGTTCTGAGGTTTCACCAAAACACAAGTGCACACCTAGTGGTTCTAATTTCTCCATTAAATTACCAACTGTTGGATTTGAAGCTAAGCCAGAAGTTGTATCTGATTCTCCACATTTAACTGAAATCCATAAATCACTCATTGGACATTCTTCTCTTTGTTTTTCAGAAGCCCATTGAGAAAATTCTTGAGCTTTCTTTGAAGCTTTCATTATAGTTCCAATATCACCAGTTCGTTCTATGTGAAAACCTTCAACTGGCTTACCAGTTGTAGCAATTGCATCTACTATTCTTTTTGTCCATTTTGGTTCAATACCAATAACAATAACTGCTGCAACATTAGGATTTTTTCCCGTACCAATCATTGTTCTAAAATGTAAATCTAAATCAGCTCCAAATTGCAGTCTTCCATAAGAATGAGGAAGAGCAATTGTTCCTTTTATATTGTTTGCTACGGCTTCTGCACAAGCATTTGAAATATCATCTACGGGAAGAATTATTACGTGATTTCTAGTTCCCGCTCTTCCATTTTCTCTTTTGTAGCCTAAAAAACTTTTTGGAATTTCCATATTATCTTACCATTTTTTTGTTTTAACATTATGCACATGTACATGAGCGCCTTTTTTTATTGATTTAACCACTTTACCTATATCATGACCATATTTTATAATCGTATCACCCTCCTTAAGGTCTGTTAAAGCAATTTTGTGACCAAGAGGTATTTCAGCAATTGAGCTAATTTTAACTGTTTTATCATTTTCCATTATCCAAGCATTGCAATCTTGAGCTTTTTTGGTAGTTTCTATTACTACAACTGCGACGTTGTCTTTCTCATCGTGAATAATTAGATCTGGCTGAGACATAAAGTATCTTCTGGATATAGACTATTATTTGCTATATTTAAAGTAAGTTTTTTTATTAAATTTTTTAATCACAGGACTATATATGGCAAAAATGACTACAGAAGAAGCCTTTGTAAAAGTTTTACAAATGCATGGAATAGAACACGCTTATGGAATTATTGGATCAGCCTTTATGCCAATTTCAGATATTTTCCCTGATGCAGGAATTACATTTTGGGACGTGGCACATGAAACTAATGGCGGATTAATTGCTGACGGATATACAAGAGCAACTGGTAAAATGTCTATGGTAATTGCGCAGAACGGTCCGGGTATTACAGGATTAGTTACACCAATTAAAACAGCTTACTGGAACCATACACCTTTATTATTGGTTACACCTCAAGCAGCAAATAAAACAATGGGCCAAGGAGGATTCCAAGAAGTAGAACAAATGAATTTGTTTAAAGACATGGTTTGCTACCAAGAAGAAGTAAGAGACCCTTCAAGAATGGCAGAAGTCTTAAACCGTGTAATCGAAAAAGCAATTAGAGGATCTGCTCCAGCTCAGATAAACATTCCTAGAGATTATTGGACTCAAGTTATAGACATAGAATTACCTCCAATTATTCGATTAGAAAGACAAGCTGGTGGTGCAGACGCAATCAATGAAGCTGCAAAAATTCTATCAGATGCAAAATTTCCGGTCATCTTATCCGGAGCAGGTGTTGTAATAGGTGGGGCAATAAGTGATTGTGTTAAGTTAGCAGAAAAATTGGACTCTCCAGTTTGTTCTGGATACCAACACAACGATAGCTTTCCAGGAAGCCATCCTTTAGCTGTTGGACCTTTAGGGTACAATGGATCAAAAGCTGCTATGGAACTAATATCAAAAGCAGATGTAGTCCTGGCACTTGGAACAAGATTGAATCCATTTTCTACATTACCAGGGTATGGAATTGATTATTGGCCTAAAAATGCAAAAATTATTCAAGTCGATATGAATTCAGATAGAATTGGTTTAACAAAAAAAGTGACAGTTGCGATATGCGGTGATGCAAAAATGGTTTCACAACAATTGCTATCAAAATTATCTTCAAAAGCAGGTGACACCGATAGACAGAAAAGAAAAGATTTAATACATCAAACAAAATCTGCGTGGTTACAAAAATTAGCTAGTCTTGATCACGAAGAAGACGATCCAGGTACAGTTTGGAATAAGGAAGCAAGAGAAAGAGACAAAGATAGAATGTCACCAAGACAATCTTGGAGAGCTATTCAAGCGGGTATGCCAGAAGATGTTATTATTTCAAGCGATATTGGAAATAACTGTGCCATTGGGAATGCTTACCCAACCTTTGAAAAAGGAAGAAAATATTTAGCACCAGGATTGTTTGGACCATGCGGATATGGATTCCCGGCAATTTTAGGTGCAAAAATTGGATGTCCAGATACACCAGTAATTGGTTTTGCAGGTGATGGAGCGTTTGGAATTAGCATGAATGAAATGAGTTCGTGTGCACGTAAAGAATGGCCGGCTATAACAATGGTAATTTTTAGAAATTATCAGTGGGGTGCAGAAAAAAGAAATTCAATATTATGGTTTGATGATAATTTTGTAGGCACTGAATTAGATCCAGAATTAAGTTATGCAAAAGTTGCTGATGCTTGTGGTTTAAAAGGCGTAACAGTTAAAACCATGGAGGAAACCACTAAAGCTATTAAACAGTCTTGTGAGGATCAAAAGAAAGATATTACAACCTTTATAGAAGTAATTCTTAATCAAGAATTAGGAGATCCTTTCAGAAGGGATGCAATGAAAAAACCTGTTAAAATTGCTGGTATTAAAAAAGACGATATGAGACCGCAAAAAAGTCTTTCGTAAAATAAATGAAAAAAATTAAGAACACCAACAGATCTTTCGGAATTCTTTTTTTTATTGTATTTTTAATAATTGGTTTATGGCCTCTCAAAGCTTCTAATGAAGTAGCGATTTGGGCAGTAGTTTTATCTGCTATTTTTTTAATACTAGGATTATTAAATTCAAGATTTCTTACGCCTATAAACAAGCTATGGATTAAGCTTGGACAATTAATTGGAAAATTTGTTGCCCCTATTTTTTTAGGAATAATTTTTTTTACTGTATTAACGCCAATAGGAATTTTATTAAAAATTTTTAAAAAAGACATTTTAAGTTTGAAGTTTGATAAAAAGATAAATAGCTATTGGAAAAAGAGAGACTTTAAAATACTCTTTAAAAAACAATACTAAAAAATCTAAGTAAATTAATTTTTTTGATGATATAAAATTTATATTGTAATATGATAAATTCATGTTTTCTATAATTAAAGAATTTTGGGAGTTTTTGCTGATAAGAAAAAAATATTGGCTTTTCCCATTAATGATAGTTTTTTTATTATTAGGTGGATTAATTATATTGGGAGAGACATCAAGTCTTACACCTTTTATTTATGCAATTTTTTAATTTAAATTATTAATAATGTTTAACAAAAATTTTAAACTTTTGGACAACATAAAAGTTTTTGATATTCAAGATGAGACAGTCCTTAAAGTTATAGATTTTTATACTAACGATCCATTTCCAAATTATGAGGGTGAAGAAGATAAATTATCAATATTATCAAAAGGAGATAAAAATCAATACACCCATTCACTAAAAAAATTTATTGGGTACGGCAAGCAAATTCTTGAAGTTGGAGCCGGCACATCCCAGTTATCAAATTATTTATCAATCGGTAATAACAATCAGTTAGTTGCATTTGACGCAAATTTTAATTCTCTTAAATTAGGAAAAGAATTTTCAAAAAAAAATAAAATTAATAATATAGAATTTGTGTGCGGAGACATATTTGACGATATTTTTAAAGAAAATTTCTTTGATTTAGTTTTATGCAATGGAGTGTTACATCACACTAAGAATTCGAAAAAAGCTTTTGAGAAAAGTCTCAAATGGTTGAAAAAAGACGGTTATATAATTGTTGGATTATATAATAAAATAGGAAGAATAAGGACAGTAATTAGAAAATACTTTTCGAAAATACTTGGTAAAAAATATTTAATGATTTTCGACCCAGTTTTAAGAAATCTTGATAAAAATTCAAAAAAAAAAATTGACGCCTGGATTAATGACCAATACATACACCCTGTTGAAAGATCTCATACTTTTGATGATGTTTTGAAATGGTTCAAAGAAAATGATGTAGAATTTATTAATTCTTACCCCAAAGCAGAAATATTTATAGACGATAGTAATGAAAATATTTTTGAAAATTTTTTTAAAAAAGGCAAACAAGGCAATTTTTTAGAAAGAATACTTAGTCAAATAATTATGCTGTTCTCTCCCCCCGGTTCTGAAGGCGGTCTATTTCTATTTATAGGTAAAAAAAGATAACTTTTTAATATTATCTAGACAATTAAAAATAACTATATATTTTACAGATTACTTAATGATTTCAATTTTAGGAATTTCAGCATTTTATCATGATAGCGCCGCATCATTGGTCGTTGACGGAGAAATAATAGCTGCAGCACAAGAGGAGAGATTTTCTCGAAAAAAACATGATTCTAGTTTTCCAAAAAAAGCAATTGAGTGTGTTTTAAAAGAAGGAAATTTGAAATTAAATCAAATAGATCATATTGTTTTTTTTGAAAAACCGTTTGTAAAATTTGAGAGATTATTAGAAACATATTTAGCTTTTTCACCAAAAGGTTTTAAATCATTTAGTAAAGCAATGCCCATTTGGCTTAAAGATAAATTATTCCAAAAAAAAATGCTTTTTGATTTATTACAAGATCAAGATGAATTGTTTAGTAATATCGAAAAGTTAAAATTTTGTGAACATCATTTTAGTCATGCTGCTAGTGCTTTTTATCCCTCTCCTTTTAAAGAGGCAGTTATTTTGACTTTAGACGGAGTTGGAGAATGGGCGACATCAACTGTAGCAATTGGAAAAGATAGCAATCTAAAAATAATTAAAGAAATTCATTTTCCACACTCTTTGGGTCTTCTTTATTCTGCTTTCACTTATTATACTGGGTTTAAAGTTAACAGTGGTGAATACAAAGTGATGGGTTTGGCTCCTTATGGTATTCCAAAATATAAAGATATTATTATTAAAGAATTAATGGATTTAAAAGAAGATGGCTCTTTTAAATTGAACATGAAGTATTTCAATTATGCTACTGGACTGACCATGACAAACGATCATTTTTCTAATTTGTTTGACCACCCAGTAAGAAATTCAAAAAAAGATTTATTAACCCAATTTCATATGGATATAGCCTCTTCTATTCAAGCGGTCACGGAGGAAATTGTATTAAGGTTAACATCCTCAATTGCAAAAGATTACAATATAAAAAACTTATGCTTGGCAGGGGGTGTTGCTTTAAATTGTGTAGTAAATGGAAAAATTTTAAAAAATAAAAAGTTCGATAATATTTGGATTCAACCAGCGGCAGGTGATGCGGGTGGATCACTAGGTGCCGCTCTTGCTTATTGGTTTGAAGAGTTAAAAAAAGAAAGGACAATTGATCCTAACGATAAAATGAAAGGAGCATATCTTGGTACAAAATATTCAAATAAAGAAATAGAAAAAAATCTTAAATTTCTCAATGCAAAATTTAAGAAATTATCCGATAGTGAATTAATTAATACAGTAGCAAATGAGATTAAAAATGAAAAAACTGTTGGGTGGTTTCAGGGGAGAATGGAATTTGGCCCTAGAGCTCTAGGAGGGAGATCTATAATTGCTGATCCGAGATCAGAAAAAATGCAAAAAGAATTAAATTTGAAAGTTAAATTCAGAGAAAGTTTCAGACCATTTGCCCCCTCAATTTTAAAGGAAGACGCCTCAACATGGTTTGATATTAATTGTGAAAGTCCTTACATGCTTTTAGTGGCCAACGTTAATAAAAATATCCAAATACCAATGACTACAGAACAAAAAAAACTGTTTGGAATTGATCAGCTAAATATTAAAAGATCTTCAATACCCGCTGTAACTCATGTGGATTATTCTGCGAGAATTCAAACGGTAAGTAAAAATACCAATCCAAAATATCACGCTCTTATAAGTAAGTTTAAAGAATTAACTAACTGTCCGGTATTGGTAAATACGTCATTTAATGTGAGAGGAGAGCCAATCGTATGCAGTATAGAAGATGCTTTCAACTGTTTTATGGGAACAAACTTAGATATTTTAGTATGTGAAAATTATATTTTGTACAAAGACGAGCAAGATTCTTCTTCAGTTAATGACTATAAAAATACTTTTGAACTAGACTAATATTTAGTCAAATATTCATAAAATATTTTTTCATAGTGCGTTTCAAGATTACTCTTTTAGAAATATGTTGAATAATATTAGCTATTTCAATATTGTTGCTGGATCAAGTTTTACATCAAACCAATTTAATCTTATATCTAAATGTGGACCAGTCGCACGCCCAGATTTTCCAATAGTACCAACAATATCTCCTTGTTTTACTTCTTGACCCTTTTTCACATCAACATTTTTCATATGCATATAAAGAGTGCTTATTCCATGACCGTGATCAAAAATTATTGTACCTCCCGTAAAATATAAATCTTTTTCCGCTAAAGTAACGACGCCATTCATCATAGCCTTAACTGGAGTGCCTTCTTTAGCGGCGTAATCTAAACCGTAGTGAGGACGCCTTGGTTTTCCATTTAATATTCTTTGGCTGCCGTAAACCCCAGTTATTATAGCGTCATCAACTGGCCTAATAAATTTATTTTTGAAATAATCTAGTTTACTATCAATTTCTCTTGCTTTACCGATTAAAACATTGTCTTTTTTAATCCTCTTATAAACTTCTTTTGGTGGTGTCACTTGTTTTTTAGGTAGACCATCAATTCTTTGAATTCTATAATCTCTTTTGAGAACAGTCTTTTCAAAAACATCTAATTGTCCATTCTTGAAAACATTAATTATAATATTATTTTTCCTATCCCTCTCCAGGCCGAAAGCAAAGTAGCCATCTTTAGATATTCTTATTTTTTTTTTGTCTATTGTAATTTGAGATCCAGGGATAGTTTTGCCCAATATAAATGAACCTTGTTCAAATTTACCAATGAATTCAACGGCGTAAGATAAATTTGAGTTTAGAAAGAAAATAAAAAATAAGAGTAAAACTTTCATTTTGCAGTCCATCCTCCATCAATAATTAACGAAGTCCCGGTTATCATTGAAGAAGCTTCTGAAGCTAAAAATGTTACAGCAGTTGCTACATCGCTAACTTTTACTACTTTGTTTAATGGCGTACTTTCTTTAACGTATTTATTGTAAACTTTATCATTGAAGTATTTTTTAGTTCTCGGGGTCAATACAATATTTGGACAGACACTATTAACTCTAATATTATATTTTGCTAAATCTAAAGCCATACCTTTTGTCAAACCTTCTACACCAAATTTAGTCATGCTATATACGGTTCTCTTTTGACCAGCTACCAAACCAAAAATTGACGATATATTTATTATAGAAGCCTTTTTTTTCTTTAATTTTATAATTTGATTTGCACACAATTGAGCAATATTAAATACAGCTTTTGTATTTACATTTAAAATTGTATCCAACGACGTTTTTTTTACATTTAAAAATGCCTCCGGAATATTAGTACCAGCGTTATTTACAAGAATGTCCAAGTTTTTTAAATTTGTAATAAATGATTTCATCTTATCATAATCATTAACATCACAATTAAACGATTTATATTTTACTTTTAACTTTTTAATAGTTTTTTCTAAAGTATTTAATTCGAGTTGATTCCTGCCAATAGCAATTATATTCCCTCCAGCTTGCGCAACTGCTATCGCAGTGCCTCTACCTAAGCCTTTAGTAGCACCTGTGATCAAAGCAGTTTTACCTTTTAAGTTTATATCTTTTAAAAATTTTGTCACCGCGCTGTCCAACCTCCATCTACAACTAATGAAGTTCCAGTAATCATTTCGGACGTGTCCGCTGCTAAAAAAGCTACAGCTGTCGCCACATCGCTTTCTTTAGCTAAACGACCTAAAGGAATATTTTTTAACATTTTATTTTTAAATTTTTTATTTTTAAAAAATTTTTTCACCATCGGAGTTTCAACAAATGTTGGGCAAACAGTATTAACTCTGATGTTGTATTTAGCTAATTCACAAGCCATTCCTCTAGCTAATCCCTCAACACCAAATTTATTCATATTGTATACATTTCTGCCTTCGCAACCAACTTTTCCCAATTGAGATGACATATGAACAATAGACCCACCAATTTTTTTTCTGTTTTTAAATTTAACCATCTTTTTAGAGCATGATTGAGCGATATTAAAGACGGCTTTCATGTTTAAATTTGTAAGATATTCCATATTTTTTGTTTTAACTTTAGTAAAGTGTTCAGGCCTATTGGTTCCAGCATTATTTACTAAAATATCTAATCTATTAATTTTTTTTAATACAACTTCAAATGCAGCTTGATCTGTTACATCACAGACAAAAGATTTACTAGATCCTTTAGTTTTTTTAATAATTTTGTTGACTTTGTCTAAATCTTTTTTAGTTCTACTGATTACAATAACTCTTGCACCCGCTTCAGCTAATGCAATAGCACACGCTTTACCTAGGCCTTTACCCGCTCCAGTCACCAGTGCAGTTTTGCCTTTTAAATTAATTTTTTTTAGCATTAGATAAATAGTTTAACATCTGCATAAATTAATTCTATTGCTACAATTAATATTGCGATCAAACCAATCCATGCAATCCATTTGTAAGTTTTTATCCATTTTGCGATTAAATTTGCCATAAATGCCATCAAAGCTATGGAGAGCAACAATCCAAATATTAACAGTCCGTAATGACCTTTGGCCGCTCCTGCAACACTAATAACATTGTCTAAACTCATGGTCATATCCGCTAGCATAACAGTCATTATTGCCTTTAATAGCGACGAGTTATCTACTTTGATTTGTTCTTGAGTGCTTTGATTTTTTATAACATCAACGTAAAGTTTGTACACAATGTATAGAAGCAACAATCCTCCGATTAATCTCAACCCGGTAATTTGTAGAAGGTAGGTAGCAATTAATGTAAATATAATTCTTAATACTACAGCTGCACCAATACCCCAAAAGATGATTTTTCTTCTTCTTTTGGCTTCAAATTGAGATGCAACCATTCCAATTATTACAGCGTTATCACCCGCTAACACCAAGTCTATAAAAATAATTTGAGTAAATATTAAAATTTCTTCATTCATTATAATCTTATATACGATTCTTAATTATATTTCTGATCATTCAAGATCATATTAGAAGCCTTTTCAGCGATCATGATAGTTGGAGCGTTCGTATTTCCAGAAGTAATATTTGGCATTATTGAGGCATCAACTATTCTGAGATTTTTAATCCCATGAACTAATAATTTTTCATTGACCACTGCCTCATCATCACTTCCCATTTTACACGTTCCAACTGGGTGAAAAATAGTTTGAGAGTGTTCACTTGCAGCTTTTACCAATTCCTCATCATCAGTAATGTTAGAGCCAGGTCTATATTCCTCAGCCTCATATTTTTTAAACGTTTCTGTATTAAGCATAATTTTTCTAACAATTTTTAATGCTTTTGCCGCAACATTTCTGTCATCATGAGTGGAAAGATAATTCATTTTAATTTTTGGGTTGTCTCTACTATCATTGCTTTTTATATTTATCTCACCTCTACTCGTTGGCCTTACATTAGCAATCGTTGGTGTGATCCCATCAAAATCATGCATTTTAGTAGCACCCAAAATATCCGTACTAATTGGCTGAACATGAAATTGAAGATTAGGAGTTGCTCTAGATGGGTCACTTTTTATAAAGCCACACACTTGACTGGCTCCCATAGTCATCGGACCACTTTGTTTTAGGATATACTCTAATCCTATTAAAAAATTTCCAAATAAACTATTAATTTTTTTATTTAACGATTTTAAATTTTTTACTTTATATACAGGTCTAAACATTAAGTGATCTTGTAAATTTTTTCCAACACCTTTTAGCTCATGAACAATATCTATGCCGTGTATTTTTAATTTATTAGAATCACCAATGCCTGATACTTGCAATATATGAGGTGAGCCAATTGATCCTGCTGATAAAATTACTTCTTTATTAGCTTTTACTGTTTTTAATTTATCTTTTATGTAATAATTTACCCCTACAGCTTTTTTTCCTTCAAAATTTATTTTTTTAACATGGGCATTAACAACAATTTTTAAATTTGGCCTTTTTTTAACTGGATTTAAATATCCTTTAGCAGCACTGCACCTTAATTTTAATAATTTTTGACGACTGGTCGTAAATTGAAAATATCCAATTCCAAAATTATCACCTGTATTAAAATCACTTGTTCTAGGTATGCCCATTTCTTCAGCGGCATTTAGAAACTCTTCTAACATTTTTAAATTAATTTTTTTATTTGAAACCGTTATTGGACCCTTGTCGTTGTGAAATTTATTTGAACCTAATTCGTTGTTTTCTGACTTTAAAAAATAAGGAAGAACGTCATCCCACCCCCATCCTAAGTTTCCTTGTTTTTGCCAATTATCGTAGTCATTGCTTTGCCCCCTGATCCAAAGAAGCCCGTTAATTGAAGAGCTACCACCCAATGTTTTACCTCTCGGATATCTAATAGATCTATTGTTCATGCTTTCATCTTTTTCAGTATGAAAACACCAGTCTACTTTTGGATTGTGCATAGTTTTAAAATAACCTACAGGAATGTGTATCCATGGATATGTGTCTTTTCCTCCAGCTTCTAATAATAGAACCTTATTTTTTGGATTTGCGCTTAGCCTGTTGGCAAGAACACATCCGGCTGAACCCGCACCTACTATTATGTAATCAAATTCTTCCATTGATTAAAACTTTATAATTGAGATTATATAAGATTACCAATTCTTCTAGCACAACCAGAGGTTTTACTAGTTTAATTTGACTTTAAATTTCTTTATTGGTTAAATCTTTCTTTTATTAATAAAAACGGGGGAATAATGAGAAAATTATTAACTGTTGTTTTAAGTTTAGTTGCATTTATTGGAGTATCAATAACATCAGCAAACGCTAAAACATTGAAATGCCAAACTGTTATCAGTGCAAAAGCTGACGAAGTAGTAATGTTAAAAGACTTCGGAAAAGATGTAACTGCATTAACAAATGGTTCACTTAAGTTCGAAAT
>Ga0114997_10000620_pt1 | contig 29443 bp, 33 predicted proteins | sample ArcticOcean_MG_C_2_FD_87045 | JGI IMG/M metagenome (GOLD analysis project Ga0114997, IMG submission 87045) | Marine microbial communities from western Arctic Ocean - ArcticOcean_MG_CB4_136 | ecosystem: Environmental > Aquatic > Marine > Oceanic | place: Arctic Ocean: Canada Basin | collected... | reverse complement strand
CCAAGAGTTTTCACCATTATATTTTGAAGAGCGTGATTGTAAGGAACAGCATATGATTCTACCATAGCCCCAACTTTCTCTTTACGATTTGGTCGGTTCGTGTAGGCTGTGATATAATCTCCACTCTGAGAACGATGAGGTCTAACAGAAGCATCTCTCCCGGCATAAGGAGCGACACGGATTTTACGATGTTCTATAGAATCTACATCAGGGATATTATGATAACCACTCTTATCTTTGTGATTAAGATTAGTTTCTTCTATCGCTTTTTGAACAAGATTTTGCGGAGTAAGTTCTCCCAACTCAGGATGATTTTGTCCCAACATCCCGTTTCTTTCCAACGCTTCGCCAATGGAATGTAAAACTCCGTCAATACCATGATGGTGAGACTGACCATCGTGGTCAAGATAAACAGTTTCTCCATGTTTACCTTTGTCAAAGTTACCCGGTATCAATTCTCCCATTCCTTGATGCCCATTTGGGTGTGGTTTAGCATTTCCATAATGAGCGAAGAGAGGTACATCCGGTATATCCTTATCAGGATGAAATGCTTCAGGAGGAGGAGCGGTCAAAAGATGCGGAACTCCACCATGGTATGCATATACCCCGTCTCCCTTGCGGATTATTGATTTGCGAACTAAGATATTCAAACTCGCCCACTCCCGCCAACTAAATCGCCGGGGGATAATCCCCAAAGGCGTGAGTCATTTTCATCTTCAGTTCCACCTTGAGGGCGTGTTGCTGTTTTAGGATTATTTGCTTCATAATTTGGTAAGGTGCTCGCTGCTCCAGCAACATCAGGATTACCCTTTCCTTTTTGTTTACGGTCTTTGTCCTTCTTTTCACGCATCAATTCACGAATCTCTTTCAAAGTAATTCGCATTAACGCCGCTTGATAAGCATTACCTGATTTCAAAATGTCACTAAGATGAGGAGTATCTTCACTCATCGTCACCATACCCGGCATCTTAGGGCGAGTAAGATGAGGCATTTTCATCTTAGGAGGAACAATACCCGGAGCACGAACTTGGTGAAGTCGTGGTCTTGGTACACGAGGGTATTGGAGAGTGTTTGTCAAACGACCACCGCCGGTTTGACCTGAAATGAATGAGCGTTGGTTACTTCTCATATGAGGAGTATAAGTGCTTCTAACACCACCTTGTAATTTACGAGCCTCTTGAGAGGCTTGATAAGCACCGTATTTTTGTGGGTCTTTCGACATAGGTTGTTTACTGGCAAGACCACGGTGAGACATTTCAACAGCGAGATGCGCTCTTTGTATTCCGGTTTTCTTACCTTCAGGGAGATTACGACTGATGTTTTTTGCTCGCCTTGATGTAGCCGTGTGAGGGCTACCTCCACCTTTTGGGCGTTCAAATTGTCCTGTGGATGGTCGCCACTTTGCATACCCTTCTTTCTTTCTTCGTCGTGCTACTGACCTATCTGATTTTAACAACTGATAAGCGATGTTCATTGGTTCGCCTTTCAAATTACCACTTTCGTCAAACATTTGACTCGTAAATTGCTCTTGTTCAGTAGGAGGTGAATAATCATTTTTACCGGAAACATCGTTAATGTCATTCAGTATGCTTCCCCGTTCATCTAAATTAGATATGCTTTCTGTATGAGGATTATTAGCAGCCCATCGAGGTAAGCCAAACATCATTAAATGTCCATCAATCCATCCTGTTATTTTCTGAGGACTCATCCAAGTAATATGGGGTAATTCTTCTTTCAACAACTGCCAAGCCATATCCATTGGTTCAGACATTTGAATCATTTCACCACCAGCAGCACCCGGCCCTTTAGCACCCATAGCAAGGCTTGTCATGAATCCACCAGCACCTGACGGCATGGTTTGATTGTGAATCTCTTTCTCAGCCTCATCCTTACCTGACTCATCTTCATCCATTTCTTCTGTCGGTATTTTACCACCGAGCCCGAGATGATGTGAGCGAACTTTGATATGACGGATTTTTTTATCCTCTTTCTCTTCAGCCTCTTTCTTGTCCTGACGCTTATCTCGACGGTTTTCTTTATCTTTACCGTCTTGAACACCACTTGGAGGTCTTTCATCCTCATGGTTAGCAACAAACATTTCAGAGGACTCTGAACGAGGATTGTATATCCTTGTATCAGAGGTTCGACCCATCATCCCCCCCGTCATAGTTTACCCCCCTGTATATGATACTCAAAACACTGTCGCAACTGAGAGGCCATATTTCTATAAAATGACCTAATTTTTGTCTCTTTAGGAAACGCCGTTATCATACTGTCAATAACATAGTCAAACTCCTCAAGAAAACGAGGGAGTATATTGTAGGCTGGAATAAAAGTTGCGGGTTCATCATCTTCAAAGACAGTATGGAATGCTTTAGTTAGGTGTTTGAAAAGGTCAGGAGGAATAATTGTCATTTCTCCATAATGCTCGAACCGTAATAAAACACAACGGCAAAAATCAATGTAGATAGGGACATTCTGTTGAGATATATGCATATCCCTTTCAACAAGAGGATAACCCGGATGTGTCATTTGTAACAAATCAGGAACAGGTACTGCCATCAATTCATATCACCTGCGTGTTCTAATAACTGGCTACGAATCCTTGCCCATGAATCAGGACTCTCTTTACCGAGTTCAACTTTGAGAATGTTAATTGTATTGTTAATTTGATTATTCTCAGTTGTAGGACTCCATGTTTCATTCATCTTCAATAAATCCTTTATTGACTCTCGGACTTCTTTATGCAGTGACACCGCATCTCTAACGAATCCATCTTCGTGGACACTACCCTCATTGAGCAATTCAGACAATTTAAGATTGAGCAATTCAACATTTGACCTGAGTGCATTGACTTCCTCTCCTACAACTAATGTTATCTCAGCCGCTGCACTTCTTTGAACTAATGGTTGAAAATGATGTTTCATGTGATGATATACTGATGTTTCTGCGATTCCAACTTCTTCAGCAATACTTTCAGACTGGGAACCATCGTCAAAAAATCTTCTTTCAAAATCCGCTCTTTCAACATGAGCACAAACTTTGCATTGGGGGTTTGAAGCCATATGAAATTGACCCATATGATTTCGGAAATGACGGTCACTCGTATTCAGTCTCCAACCCATATCTTTGTCTAATTGTTTTGAAGAGATTTCGCCATCAAGAAGGCCCTTTTCTAAATCCTCACGACTTGGGTGCTGACACAGAGGACAAGACCGTTTTGATACAGACTCGCCCTCCGCCATGAACGGCTTAAAGCAGCATCACCCATAATCCTTTTTCCTAATAACCTATTCGGAGTAACATGCTCCCACCTTATGAGAGAGTTAAAAAGCAGCCTCTTAAAGAGAGGGGGAAAGATTTAATCAATGCATCAAAAGATGCACTACGAGGCAATAGAGTCTCAACAGATGAATACATGAAGCGTCTCAATATATGTTATGACTGCCCATATATGCAAAAAAGAATGGGGACATGCCGGGTGTGTAGTTGTGTCATGAAAATAAAGGCTCTCGCACCCTCAGTTTCATGCCCTATAGATAAGTGGTCAACGAGTGATTCTTGAATACAAAGTTGATAAAAATACCATAGAGCCAAAAATACCAACCAGTAATATACTCAAGTCACTACTATTCATTGAATCTCCTTTGAAAATAAGTATACTAAAACACGATATAATGATAGCAATAAATTGAATCATAATCATATCTACTATTACGCTTCTTGATGGAGAAAATATAGTAATACTCGCTTCAGTCCCTCTATTCATATAATCAGTTATACTATTTGGTTGTGCCATTATATTCACCTTATCGTGGTAGTCCAATTAACCCACGAGCGACACTACCAATTCCGCCGCCCATTTTATTCATCATCCCTTCATCTTGCATAGCAGAGGCTAAAGCACCACCCATCATTGACTGTTGAGACATAGCAAATATCTGTTGCCTCTGCATTTCAGCCTCTTGGAACTTTTGATTGCTTTGAGCAACCATGTTATTGAGTACCATGCTTATATTTTCAATGCTTAGAGTTTGTAATTCAGAAGGTAAAGTTGCAGGGTCAAGTTTCATCCCACCCTCATCTTCATCAATAACGAATGTAGCATTTTTTAGAATGTTCAGCATACTCAAACTGGTTGTAGCCGCAATCAAATCAATAAGATTACCAAGACCACCATCTTTTATGAAGCGATGAATTGGATTTTGGGATTGGAGTAATGCTCCCATCAATTCCATCTCAGTCGGAGGAGCAACTTGCTGCTGCTGCGGAGGTGTCATACCCATCATACCATTCATAAATGAGTTTTGTTGCTGTTGCATAGGTTGAGCACCAAGAGAAAAATTACTCTGTGGTTGTTGCATCCCATAGTTTACTCCTCCACCGCTTGTTTGAGAGAGATTCATTCCGCCATTTTGCTGTGGTTGTGCTCCAAGGTTAAACATCGTATCATACCTCCCCAGCAGACACTACACCATCAAGGTTCTGTTGTATTTTAATAGCCTCGTTATTTAAGAGTGTTTGAAACTCTTGTGTAGGATTATTCATTTGTTGAAGTTCTAATTGGAATATACGCAAATCAAACACAACCATTGTAACATCGTTTTGACCAGTGATTGGATTAGCATAGTGGAGCACATTGATACCCTTTGTTTTACCTGAATCTTTTTCTAACTCAGCAAAAAATGGCTCATACTTCTGTAGCATAGCCGGAGTTGGGTCATTTTTTTTGACAGATGAAATAGGAACTGTAACTATAGAGACACCTCTTTTCACTTTATCACGAAGGCGGCTCGGGTTCATCTCATTTTGTTTATCTTCTTCTGCTTCCCACTTAACCAGTAAATGAAAGAGATGCATGTGTTCAGGACAGTATGTACCTCTCAATTTACTGCCACTCGTTACTCTATCTTGAGCAACAAATGCTTCAGGTTGTCCAGTGACTGGGTTCTGCCAATACATTTCCCATAGTGAGCGCCCTGTTTCATCATCACAAATACGCATGTAAAGATTATCATGTTGAATTAAGTTAGCACAGTTACAACCATCGACCACACAAGTCCCGGTATCTTTATTGTAAAGATACTTACGACCAAACACAGTTCTCATTGGATTTAACACTGAACGCTTTGCTGGTTGTAGTAATCTATATGCTTGTTTGATGTCCTTTTTACGAGCCTTTCTTGGGTCACCGTTACGACTTGGGTAAAAATTGACTTTAGGAACTTCAATGTTTTGTGCTTCAGCAGCCTGTTGCATTCCTTGTTGAGCCATTAGCATTTCTTTAAGAGCAGCCTGAGTGAGTTGTTCATTACCTTGTAATGCTAAAGTAGACAACTGAGCCTCATTCAGTGACTGCTTTGGTTGAGGACTCCACATTACGATATTACCACGACCTGTTCTACCGTAGGAGTCATTACTACAACTATCTGTCCCTCTTGTATTATGAATCGCCAATCAACATTATCACCAGCACCGAGGTCAAAATGTTCTACAATCCACATGGGTACTGTAGTTCTTAGACTACGGCTACCCCCGCCTGTGGAGACCAAAGTTGTAGACGAGTTCTTACCTGACATATTTACACCGAATGGGTTACTATTCAAAAGGCTACCTATGGGGTCATTTATTTGGTCATGTAGTCAAAAGACTAACCATTGTCTTTTCTACATTCCATCCAATCCTTGTAGCCATGAAAGACCTGCGAGTAGGAATACCCGCTTTCTGTAATCTGATTAAATCATCTCTAAATGGGTCAAATATCTTGTGTTCCCCTATTCTTCCATCATGCCATAACTTAGATGCTGTATCATCAAAGAATCTATCTGCCTTATTTGCCACAAGCATAACCAGTTTAGGATGATATTTTCTACCTTTTAATCTTGATAAAAAAGAACGATAGCGATAATTACGCTTGATTAAACAATCAACAAGATAACGAAAACCTGCGATTTGTTGTAAGCCATCATCACCACCTTTGAATGCTCTTTCATCGAACAAATAGACGACGGCTTCTACTCCTCTCGTCACCATATCTTCAATCCAAAGATTCCAAAATCTCTCCTGTCCCCCTATATCTGAAGAATAAATCACTCTTTTTTCGCCTTGCCACCCTACTCTTTTCCTCGTTGGTTTAGGCATTCTATATTTTCCTAATTTTAGTATACGACTATGAATAGTCCTATCCTCTTCTTCAATTTCTTCCATCTCACCGGGAGTTGTAAGATAACGGTCAAGAGTTGTTTTACCAACAAGAGGTGCTCCGTAGATGCCGACTTTTCTTGGTTTATATGAATTATAGAGGTTTTGACCCCACATCGCCGCACCAACTAAGGCTGTACCGCCGGGGTCTACCATACATCAATCCCACCATTTTAGCCATTGAATGAAATCATTTAATTTATTAACAGTCCAATCAATCGTGTTTTCGTATACGCTATATTCAGGATTGTAAAACTCCACCCCACTCACTATGAGTGCTGTAAGTAAAGATGCTAATACAGTCTTAATCCAACCCCAAGCACGCTCATAGGTAGTATCAACTGTGTTTGCGATATGAATAGCACGCAAGGTGCTCTCAGTTGCATCGTCAGAGGGTGTGCGAAAGATGCGCCCCATACATATACCTCACTCTTTCTTTTGGTAACGCTTGTCAGGAGTACCATCAGACTTCAATGGAAGTTCCCCTTCTATCCCAAGAGTGAGTGGTTGTTGTATCTTTGCTTCATGTGTAGGAATACGACTACCATCAAAAGTTGCTGCACCGCCACCTTGCTGGTCGTAAATACCAACCATAGATTGAGCACCACCTTGAACACCCCACGAAGGTGGCATCTGACCCGGATTAGCCTCCATCCATCTTAGTTCTCGCTCAAGTTGGGCTTCTTGCATACGCATCTCCATGTCTGTTCTACGAGAGTCAAAGTTTTGTTGCATCGTTCTTGATTGATGAACACGAGATTTTTCCATATTATTGATTCTAACCTTTTCTTGTAAGTTCTGTTCAAAGAACATTTTGAAAATATAGTATGCTATACCTTGAACAAAGAAAGCACCCATAGCATAAGTAAACCCATTTAACCAAGGCGTACCATTCATTAACCATACTTCAGCATCAAAGATTCCGATTCCTACTCCTACTAATGCACTTTGAGCAAGAATCAATCCCATTAGGCGTATTTCCGCATCGTGTTCTGCTTCACTCGTCATTTTGTCCACTGGTTTGTCCACTGAGGGGGTCACCATAAAGGTTGCTAAGGGTGTTGTACGACTTGTACGATGTATTGTTTATACTTTTGAATACTTAATTAAAAGAATAGTATTGTGTGTAAACAATACATCGTACTACTTAGACAACTTAGAATGGGTAAGGATGGCTCAAATCAGATTTATCTTCAACTTCAGTCTCAGTATTGTATTCATCTAATGAAGTAATGAGAGCCTGTGCAATTTTTTTATCTTGTTCATCCATTGGCCCACCCATTAAGTTTCTCAATAACTCAAGGTCTTGCCTCATTGATTTTGTCAATGGGCGTAGCGTTCCTTTGTCCTTGAAATGCCTTGCTCGGTTTTCGTGCTCGCCTTCTACAGTCAATTTACCACCCTCGGTGTGCGAAATATCTCGGTGTGAGTGGTCGCCATACATACCTCTGTGCCTACGCTCTCTATTCAAATCCTCTCTATACTGGACTCTCTCAGGAGATGATTCATATTCTGTATCATATTCCTTTTTGCGTCTAAAGGCTTCAGGAGACTTACGCTCCTTTTTGATAACATGTACATTACCCATTACTTACACCTACCCATGTTTTCAACAACTGATAAGCGATGTCCATTGGTTCGCTTGCCAACTTGTTTTGCCAATTATCGTCAAACCCTGTAGTCGCTGTAGGGCCGGGGTACATTCTAAGAGCCTCATTCATCTTATCACTTTCAGACATTATTTCATCTGTGGAATATAGCGTACCTTTTGGTCTATTAGGACTATATGCGGGTGGTAAATCAAGACCTAATTCCGGTATTTTTATTCTGTTAGTGTTCCCTTCAAAGTAATTTTTTATTCTATCTGCAAACCCTTGCGATACTTCAGGAGGTGCAGTTTCCTTTAGATGCTGATACTTAGCGGCTAAAGGTGGGTGTTGGTCTATATCACCCGGCATAGCCTCGTCTACATCACCTGCTCTTTCATGGCTGTAAGACTCATCATGGCCCTCTTCATTATAATCACCATCCATATCAGGTGGTTGCTTATTTCCATAACCATAATCTAAATCTTGAAATTGAGGCTCGTAAAAAGCGGCAACTTCTCCCGCAGGTGTATTCATTGGGTCATATGGTAGATTAGAGCCTTCGGCATCCATAGACCGCATTTGCATTTCTTCATTTGCTTTATGAGCGATTCTTTCATTAGGGTGTTGTAATAATCTAAACAAATCATCCATTGATAATTCGGGTACTCTTGTATCTTCAGGATAAGGTGAATCAAAGTTAGCCATATCAGGAACATCATCATCTTTTAACAATCGCCAAGCGATGTCCATTGGTTCGCTCGCTACTTTACGAGAGCCACCTCTCTTGTCACGGAGCGTCTCATCCATATCAAGTCCAAGTTCAGCAGCCCTTTCTCTAACTTTACGCATGGCTATATCTACTGGCACTTTTTCAGTGTGAGGTTCAAATCCCTCTTTATCAGGAGAAGTAAACTTACCAGTTATTGCTCGGAAGCCAGCATCTCCGATTGTAGTATTCCAATCACGATTATATTCTGATTCCTTAAATGGTAATCCTATCTCTTCCATCAGTTTCTTCTGATTTCCCATCGCCTTTGTTTCCCAATCTACGGCTCTTAACATTTCACGAGGAGTTCTCGTTCCTAATTTACCAAGTCTACGACCCTCTCCCCATTCTGCATTCAAATCTTCAAGACCAAGTGCGTGCCCAAGTTCGTGTACTTTACGCCAGTTACCTGTAAATTGCTCATCTCCGAATGATGCCGCCTCAACTCCGGGGTCAAAAATAGCAAGATGGCCTGACTCATAATTTTTCTTACCTAAATCGGGATTAGGGTATCTCCCACCAAAGTAATATGGCGAGTAACCATATGAATCCATTAACTCATCTACTTGAGGTGACATTTCACCTAATGATTTATCATAAGGATAGAATGGTTTATCCACCAAATCAAGATTCTGTTTACCATAATGCCTCATGACATCCCAAAAGCGTGGGTCATTTTTTGCAGCGTGTTGTCCTGAAACATCAACTTCATCTTTCAACAACTGATAAGCGATTTCCATTGGTGACCCTGCTAACTTTACATCCGGTTCATGAACCACCCCTTGCATATCATATTGTTCAACACAATCACGACACATATGATGAGTGTAATCTTGACTACGAATAGGATTTGCCCATCTTGCTGATAATATAGCATTAGATTTTCCACACAATGTACACGGTATTTCCAATCCTTCTTGTGGAGGATTTTGTGTGCTTGTTAATTGAACGGGGTGGTCATTAGAGGAATAAGGAACATCATTTTCTTTCAACAACTGATAAGCGATGCCCATTGGTTCGCCTGTGTTTTTCGTTTGCCAATCATTAGTACCAGTTGATAATGGCCCATTATAGGATTCTATTGCTTTAGTCCAAGGGTGCTCAGGGTTACTAAAATCATCCATGAACTCCATGCTTTGGTCGGCATTGGGGTCCGACATATGCCCGTCAATTAGTTTTCCAAAATTGTTTATGATGGTTTCTGCTCTATCATACTCATGGTCAGGGATTTGAAAACTATCATGTTTGAATAAGTGGTTAAAATGACCCCACATGTCATGAGCCTCTTCCCTTGCGTAGTTGCTTATGCCGTGACGCTGATTTGGATGAGTTTCGGGTATTTTGAGCGCAGCGTCTACTACCTTTTTCTGCCGCTCATCTAAAGTCCAGTAAGGTCCAGCGTCGAGAATATGATTTGTGTATTGGTCGTCTTTGGAGGTCGTAGCCTCATACTCTTTCTTATGAGCCAAGAACTCTTCATCAAAAAATGGCTTTTTCTCTTTATCGTCGTCGTCGTCGTCGTCGGTAGGAAAAGATAATCCGCTTTTCATGATACGCCAAGCGATGTCCATTGGTTCGCTACGAGTAAAGTAACTTGAAGGCTCAAATGGTAAGCCTTCAAATGTTCCTTCTTTGTTTTTACCCGGATTGACTCGTCTTTGTATGCCTTCAGTCGCATCTTGGTGAACTTGTGTTGTAGGAAAATACTGTCTATTTGATGAGAATGGTTCAAGATTTTCTGTTTGGTCACCGGGGTGTTTTTCTCGTAGCCCCATAGGGACATTCTCACTTTCTTCAAAGAGTTTATCTCTATCTTCTTTGATTCTTTGTGCTTTTTCTCGGTAAGCATTTATTATATCTTCAGGAGACATTTTGAACTTGTGAGGGTCAGGAACTTCATCTTCATCATCCTTGAGTAATTGATAGGCAATACGCATAGGTTCACCAGTCTGAATTGATGCACCACGACGGGCCGTGTCCATAGCCCTTTGCTCCTGTGCTTGCTTCTTTTGAGCACCCCCCTGCATCGCCATCATCCCCATTTGTGCTCCCATCTGTTTGTTATTCTTCTTAGCAGCCGCTTCAGGTGCTGCTTCTACTTCAGGAACAGGTGGTTCTGAGGCAGCAGGGACTTCGGGAGTAGTAACTTCGGCGCTGGGCATTTTCGCACCCAAGTCAGGTTTAGGTGCAACAGATTCTACTGCTTCAGTAGCAGCACTTGTTGCGGCTTTTGCACCAGTACCTACGGCTTCTGTTGCAGCGGCTGCGCCAGTTGCTGCTTCTCCAGCAACAGCACCTGCTCCCTTGACACCAACTTTAGCAGCACCTTTAGCACCACCGAGTCCGATTTTACCGAGCAGTTTACCACCCATAGCCCGAGCACCAAGAAGTAGAGCGGGAATAAACTTATGAATATCATCCTCGGAATCCCAAGGAGTGAAGTCGTAGTTTTCACTCGGCATTAACTAATCCCAAGTCGGGTCTAAACAAAAGCGTATCGCTTTAACTGAGTATATTGTAATCTATATTCGGGGTAAATTGGTGACCTATCAATAACCAGCAAATTGGTCGCCCTGTGTTCCACCGGGAATCACACTTGTAGGCCGATAATCAGTAAGTCTATCTCCACCCCAAAGTTCGCCTTGTGAAGCCTTTGTCCTTGAAGGTCCACCATAAAAGGCGGATGTGTTGCCTTCTTCAAATCCTCTACCGGAGAAGGATGGGTTTTCTTCTTGGAAGTTTCCCATAGCGTGCGTGTCTGCTACATCTACTGGGAATGGGTTAGGGTGTGGCATACGAGTTACTTCAGCACCCGGAGGTTTCATCATTTGACCCATACCCCCTAATCCATCCATAGGATTTTCAGGATTCTGTTGAACAGCGCCTTCTCCCAGTCTGTTTTGAACTGGATAAACCGGCTGTCCTTGTTCATCTAAAGCAGAAGGTGGTCTTGGACCAGTGTTCATTTCACCAGTTGGTTTCATTCTACCAAAGAGTCCTTTTGGTTGCATTTCAGGAACTTGCTCTCTTTGAGACAATGATGCAATTGATGGAGGCATATTGTATTGAACAGGTGTACCGCTTTGACCTGTTTCCTGTATTCCAATTACATTTTTCTTGAGGGAAAGCCAAGCCTTCATCATTGGATGTTGTGCTGGTTGCTGAACTTGAGCAGCCTGTCCACCTTGACCTACTGGGCGTGGGCCTTCAGGTGGTGGTGCGTTGAATCCTTGAACTTGTGGCATCTCAGGAGATTCATGAGAAGCCATAGGATTAGAAACATGAGACATCAAACGAGTTAAGTGCTCGTACATCTCTTCAGCAGCGTGTCTTTTTGCTGGGTCAGCAGAGTTTTCATTATGCATAACAAACTGACGCATTTGACGCAACTGAGAGGCATCTTCCATCTGACCTTTCTGCAATAAAGAGTGGAGTAAATTATCTACACTATAGTTCATTTTCAGAATAGCAAACGCTTCTATGAAGGCCGTCATGAACCCTCTGATGATGTTGCTTGATAAAAGGATAGTGGTTAAAGAGGCGTCTAAGACTTGTATGGTTTTTGATGATGCTGAGTGTAAGCATGTGAAAATGTATTCTCTCCATTGAGGGTTCTACGAATCCAAGGAGTTTCGTGCGCCGCATGAATAACTCCTCTGTCTACCATCTTATTCCAAAACCCATTAGCAGGTGGGTCAACATGAGTTACATGAATCTCATAAGGATTCCAATGTACATCAATTTCTTCATCTTCTCGTAATCTCTCAATATACTCTTGAAGATAAGTCTCTCCATTTCCTAAACCCTGAAAATCATCGGCTACTTCAAAGTGAGAGATTTTCCAAGTCCCATCTTCATGGTCAGGTTTAGCAATACCACGAGCAAACCCATCTTCAGATTCCCATGCTTGTTGAGAAGTCGCAGGGTCCATTGGGCCTTTCATATCTTCTAACATTGTGAAATCAGGATTGTATGGTGGCTCTTGTTCTACACCTTCATCTCTTTCAAATCCACCAGTACCATCACCGTACCACATGGGTGCTTTTAACAACTGATAAGCGATGTCCATTGGTTCGCCTGTCCTTACTCTGTTAAGCATCTCTTCAATATGAGCAATTCTCTTTGCATTACTTACATCTCTTGCACCTGTGTCCATGAAAGGAGCAATATCTGATTGAGTTTCATTATACGCAGAGTCCACATCATCATCATCAGCGTAAGGGTCGTCTTTCAATTCCGATAACAACTGTTCAACATTTTGTGCTGTTTCTTCACGACTTTGAATCTCATGAGGAAAAGCATTCTTATCAGCAATACCCACATATCCAGTTTCCGGGTCAGAAGTGAGGCGATGCATTTCTTCTGTTTCAGGGGCTATCCTAATTTGGGGAGTACCGTCGTTTCTCATACCCCTGTCTTGGCCTGACCCCATTAAAGCGTAAGTTAATGCTTCTGTATGACCACTGGGCCAATATCCACTATCCTCATCTCCTTCTCTTCCACCTTGATAGAGTTGGTCATAAACTTCACCATCTATATCGTAAGGGGCTTTCAACAACCGCATAGCGATGTCCATTGGTTCGCTAAGTTTCAAAGTGTAGTCGTTATAACTTATCGGGTTACCATCCCAATCAATCGGCGTTACTTCTTCAAGGTGTTCAGGTGCAATCGGTCTAAATGAAGCCTGTGGCCTCGCAATCCCCTGCTCTCTTCCAAACTCTCTATCTTCAATAATTCTACCCGGAGGCTTGACCCTTGAACCAATGATGCTCGTAGGTCTACTTGGCACGAACTTGTCACCAAAATGTTGAGCCATCAAAAGTGGACTGGTTAATTGATTGTGGGAATCCTCATCTATCATCTCTTCGTGCAAAGGTTTTGGAAACTTTGACCTTTTACCAAAAGTCCAAATTGCGTTTTCTTGAGGGGGGCGAAGAGGAATTGGGCTTTTCCCCCGACGCTTTCTGCGTTCATTATCCTCGTTAAAATCTTCCATATCCAAATTATCCGTAGGTATACCCAATCCGTAATTAACCCGGCTAAAATCAGACCCTGCCCTTTCTTTATGCGTCTTGTCTAAAGGCAAAGGTTGGAGTCCTTCTAACAGTATTTGTTGAACACGACTTGTAGGTACTGTTCTAAATGCTTTGAAATCGTCTTGCTCTCGTGAGTGCGGCTCGACTGGTATAGCCTCTTTGAGCAACCGCATAGTGATGTCCATTGGTTCGCTGGCGTTTTTATATTGCCAGCCGTGAAGTTCTTTGTCGGGATGAATAGGAGTTTGAGGTCTTTGGTGTATAACAACAGGGTTTCCATGCCTATTTGGTGGATTATAACCAAGTGGTCTTTTGTATGGATTATTACCAGTTTCCATACCATAAGTATCTAAGTTATTCTCCATACTCGTTTCGCCGGTGATTTCATTAGCATTGTAATAATCTTCTAACCGACGCATCATTTCATCGTATGCCTCTTCATCACCCTGTCTTGCTAATTCAGCAAGTTCAGCACTATTTCTCAAATAGATAGGTTCCTCTTTGAGCAACCGCATAGAGATGTCCATTGGTTCGCCTGTTTGGATTTGTTGTTGTTGTTGAACTTGAGGTTGCTGAACTTGAGGTTGTAGTTTATTTTTCCACATCTCTTGTGCGGCAAAACTTTGAGAGTTTGAAGGAACGATGTTTTGCTGTTGACCTGCCATTGTATTAGCCATTTCGTACATAGCGGTCCCCATACCTTGTCGCCTGTATGGTGCCTCCAAATATGTAGCGTGGGCCGATAAATCGCCGGAGGGAGAACTATTGAAACCAGTACCACCAACTATGGGAGTACCTTCTCTATCTGTCATAGGTGCTTGATAAGGGTCGCCCACATCCACCTTTTCATTTTCGGCTGGGTATGCACTTAATGTAATGTTACTATATTTCCCCTGACCATCCTGAAGGCGGCTACCTGCGAGGCGATGGGTTTTATCTGTTGTAGGATTGTAAAACTGCCCTTCAAATTGATTAGGGCTTGTTTCCTTTACACTTTCGGGAATAAGTGGCATTTTCAACAGCCGCATAGCGATGTCCATTGGTTCGCCTGTTTGGAAATCATCGTAGGATTCTTTTGGTGGCCCGGTTACAACACGAGCAATACCACCGTAAGTTTGACCCGGTGATACTTGTTGGTGCAGAGGAGCAAGTTGCCCAGCGACCTGCATAGCAATCTCTCTATCATCCACACCTTCATCTAACAATTGACTTACTTTATCGTTACTTGGGATTTGCTCTCTTGGTCGTCTTGCGTATTGAAGATACTCCGCTACCATGGCAGGGTATTCATTGTGAAGAGGTTTATCATAACCCTCTCCAATGTTTCCCAGTGTTTCATGCATAGTTTCGTGAGCATCTGTTTCCAAAAAAGCATTCTGTAGTTCTTCGTCTGTCATATGCTGAGAACTTTTCCCATAGTCACCAGCGAGATTAGGTAAAGACACAAATGCCTTGCTATCACCTTTCTTACCTTGTAAAGTAAAACCACCCGCACCGGGCTTTTTCATCATCCAATGTTGGTTATCAAACTTTTTAGGCCAAAGTAATACTTCTGCTTTCAATAAAGAGTAGGCTTCTTCAAAAGGAGACACATCTAATCACGCTCGTTAGCGGGTAGGTCGGCACAAGCCTGACACCATGATGGTCCCACCTCTTTATCCAAAGCGGTGTCACCCGTCATTTCTAATTTGTTACCATGCATAGGACAATGTGTTGGGAACTCCTCCTCCTTCAAAACTGTCCACGCCTTTTGGAATGCAGGGTCAGACATGTCCTCACCACGGGGGATATGGATGTCACCTACTTGTGGTTGAAGTTCTCTCTGTGCGCTATGCTCAGCAAGTTCTTCTCGTGATAATTTTGCCCATTGTCTACGATTAGAGGCGTGTTCCGCATCGGATGTCCCTTCTACTCTTTTACCTGAAGTATCAAAAGGTGGTTCGGCTTGGGTAAAATAACCATATTCAGGTCCGTGAGGCCGATTTCTGTGTTGCTCCGCTGTACTAAAATTGGTTGGTACGAGTTTAGTAGGACCAACAGGGTTTACATACTGTCGCTGAGGTCTCTCTCTAAATTGGTTAATTTTTTCATGCGACCTTTGCCCCATGTCTCCGGGTGGGCCACGATTGATTGCTAACCTCATACCATGAGGGTTTTGAGAAGGGTCAGGAGTGCCTTGTGGCGGGAAAGAAAAATTACCTTTTTCATCCCATGAACCATCGTTCATCATTTGGTCTTGAGCCTGTTCAATATGTGCGCTGGGGACTATGTTGGTATTATATTTCAAAACAGTGTAAGCAGTGTTAAATGGTTTCATAATAATCAATCCTCTGTTGGCTCTGTTGACTCTTGATTTTGTATCTGCATCATTTTGAGTCTTTCTTGATTTTGTCGCTCAAATTGAGGGTCACTAAGAATACGAGGGTCAAACCATAAATTAGGAACACCCGTTTCATTGGAGTGTTGTTGAAGAAGTGCTTCTCTTTCATTTTTATGTTTAAGTTCCATCTCGTCAAGACTTTCTGCTTTCAAAACCCGCCACGCTTTCTCTATAGGTTTCTCTTGCCTCGTGGGTGGTGGTTGAATCATACGGGTGTCTATGATTCCTCGTGGATTAGTTCTATCGACAGGCTCCGGTTGAGGTGGTAATGTTTCTCTACTGTGAGCAAAAGAAGGACTACCGCTAAAGCGTTGCTTCATTCCCTGCATGTTTCCGAAGTGGCGCATCTGTTCTTCGTCAAGCCCTTCATCCATGTGATGAGGTGAAGGGTTGAGAGCCTTGAGAATAGAAAATGCTACGGAAAAAGCATCGGCCATATTCAATCGGATGCGTAACTACACTATTACTTATGCGGAAAACGAAGGACTACGCAGAGGTCAATTTTTGTTTTCAATTTTTTTTTGCTGGAACGCTGCGTGTGGTCATAAGAAGCGTAACTAAGAAGCGTAACTACAAGCCTCCGGCTAAGCAGGGCGTAACTACGGTGCGTAACAAGGCACTGCAAGCCTGTTTGCCTCTGCCTCACGGCTACGCCACGCCCGCCTGACGACTGCCTCGTAACTAAGCCGCAGCACAACGCTGCACAGCAGCGTGGCGCTGCTCGGTTGAGCCTACCTCGCTCTCACGAGTGGGGCTTCAGGCTACCGCTCTCTATAGACCGTTACACTGCTCGGCCTTATGCTGAGCAGTACAGCGTTTAGGTTACGCCACCTGTCGCAAACGAGATGCTGCTCTACGCTCTGCCATTCAGTGCAGCGTTGAGCCACAAGCCACGCCCCTTGAACCCCACCCATACGGGTGGCGATTGCCACCCTCCTTGCGGCGTAACCCGCCTACCGTAACTAACGATGCGTAGCACGATTAACCTTGGTTGATATATAAGGCAGCATTATATTATAGCGTACTGGAGAGATGATGATGCCAACCGCACCAACCACCGCAACCACAGCCACACCAACGACCAACCCTACATGGGAGGCACAAGCCACCCATGTACTTGCAGAGGTGAGTACCTTCTTGCAGTCACGCAAGCAAACACTTACCCTCAGCATGGACCTTACCCCAAGCAAGGGCTTCGGCATCCTTCCAGATGCTGTCAAGTACACCCTCGCTCAAGTACAAGCATTCGCTGTAGATGTATGCGAAATGATGCAACCTCGTAAGGACTGCTCGACTATGCCGGTTCCCTCCGAAATGGGCCGTATCGCTTTGGGCAAGTTCCTGAGTGTCACCTCCACCTACAGTGGAACCAGCAAACCAATCGCTATCCGTGTTATCTCGTCGTTCCGTTGGTCGATGAAGCGCACAAATCGTGCTAACCGCCTTGCAGAGAAAGTCGCTGCTGGTGAGCACTGGTTCGCTGATGATGTTCGCCCAAATGTCAAGAACGCTGACGGCACATGGACCATGGCTACAGATGGCCCACTGCGCTCCTTCGTATCTCGTCGCAAGGCAGTCAATGGATGGGTTGCTGCAAACCACCCCGCTAAGGCTGACTGGCACAAGGCCGCTGACAAGGACACATGGAAGTCCACTGGTCTTGCCCATGTTCGCCAAGGTGCAGTTGATGCACCAACTGCTCAGGCAACTCGTGATGCTGCTGATGCTGCTCGTGCTTCCCCAGCACCTGCACCAGTAGCGGCGCAGTCCAGCGTTTCTGCAAAGGTGTCCAAGGCTGACCTTGTGAAGCAAGCAGTCGCACTCGGCATGGCCGCTAAGGCAGCGAACAAGATGAGCAAGGCTCGCTTGGCAGTCACAGTTGCTGCACTCAGCAACCTTTGAGTAGGCCACCACGAGCCTGACCACTCCAGTATCTGGAGAATCCGCCCCTGCTCACCCTTCGGGGTGGGTGGGGGCTTTTTTTATTGACAAAATCCCTTGTTACGCACGCCCGCCGAAGGCTCTCGCTTCGCTCGAAAAGCGGCTATGCGCCGCTGCCCCTCGCTTCGCTCGGGGGATGCGATACCCCTGTCGTTCCATCTTCCATCCGTATGGGTGGGTCTTTCTGACCCATGATTAGACCTCGTACTCATGAGATATTCTCTCCGAAGGCGAGAGAACTCCAGCCCCAGTCCCTCCTGATATAATGGGCGCACCTAAGACTTGGCTGCATGGATTCAGCCATGCTGTTTGTCGTGCCCCTATAGTATACGCATAGAACGCAAAGACATGGAGATGAATAACACGCAGACATGTGACGCCCTGAAGAATAGAGTGTTGTCTTAGTAGTACGATGTATTGTTCTTACATTATACAATACATATCTCAACATAATATCTAAGGCGGGTATCAATATCAATACAACAATACGAAGTACAAACGATACATCGGATTCACCGGACAACGATACTACCTGACCTCTCTGTTCGCATGACTGCGTGGCAATAAATACTCAGCAGCCTTATGTAAGGCCCAAGGGTAGGGTATTCTATGCCTAACAATAAGCATACAGACGAGAGCGCAGACATAGTAACGAAGTGGTTAGCGAACAACGATACAGCGATTGCACACGCTGTTAATGATTTGCTGATTGAGTATCAAGGTAAGGCAGACTACGCTGAAGGTAGACTACGCAACGACTGCCAATGTGAATGTTAAGTAAGCACACGCTCACTAACTATGCTGCATGACATAGGGGTAAGGAATTATCGTTGATATATAAAGCAGCACTTCATCAACCAACATGGAACCTCAACCATCAACCTATCAGCCTGAATACGAAACCTACTGCTACTCTTGTGGCATAGACATGAATGGAGGTGTCGATGTTGTAGACACTGATACAAATACTGTCCATGCAGTCTGCGCCGTGGACTGCATAACTATGTCTGACAAGTTATACATCTTACCTGCTTACATAAGCCCTGAAGAACCTGACATACCTGCTCATGCTTACACCATCTATTCCACACACCCTACTCTTGTACTCATGCCAGTGGATGAATCCATTGAAGTCCCTGTAGTACAAGTCCGTACAGAGTGGGACTCAGTTACTGATGTACTCATGTATGAAGATGTTGACATGGATATACACACAGAAGAAGGTGACTACTGATGTACATACTTGATGCAGTCATTAACTGGCCCGACACATGGGGCGTTGGAGATACACCCGCAGAGACTACATACACATGGTCATATTCCAATAAGGTGGAGAGAGATGATATGGTCAACTCGCTCACTTTGATGCTCAACCCCCACGATATAACATGGTCCTACACGACAAAAGATGAGGTCGCTATTTAAGGCAGCAGAATATATGGAGATGATTAAGATGCAAAGCAAGAAGTTAGTAACCCCAGAGATAATGAGCAAACTGATAGACCAATTCTGCGAAGTGCATGTTGAGGGAGAGAAGGATGATATTGGGCCGAACAAACCTGATGCCCCATTCTTCAACTCGTTGTATCACGCTGAGTACATACCTGAGACTAAGTACCAAGAAGCAGCAGAGCGTTTCTACAAATACAGTAAGACTCAGATACCTACACTCATGAAGATGTGTGGTATTCCTGACCATGTTGATGTTCAGTCCTTCCTCAAGGACATGACTGAGATTGGCGTCAAGGCGAAAGCCAAGGCAGCATACCAGTCCAAGTTAGCAAGCCGCCTTCGTAAGTTCTTCAAGGACACTGGCAAGAAACCAGCCTCTCTACGAGATGTCATGTCCTTTGATGAAGAAGTGATGGCTATGTGTATGGAGTTCATGACTGAACACGCTGATACCATCAACCAACCTGATGAACTCAAGAGGCTGTACGAAGAAACACTTGCCTCGTACATAGTGACTGAGGAAGAGGGTCGCATTCGTAACACTGTCAAGGCAGAAGTCTACGAGGATATATGGTATGGTAAGAATGATTCAGCAAGACGCTGGCCCAAGAAGTCACGCCGAGTATCACTTCGGTTCCCTCGCCACACTGCTGTTAAGGATGCACTCAAGATAGGTTGCCCTTTCCCTGCTCTCAAATGGAACGGTGAGTTCTGGTCACTCGGTTACACAGCAGAGAACTTGAACAAGGCCGCTGCAATCTTTAGTGAGCATGGATTCTTTAGTGAGCAACTACTTACACTGGCAACCAAAGCCCCGTCACCTGACACCAGCAAGCCTGAGACTGACAAGAATGTATCAGCCACCATTGAGGCTGATACTCTTGTACTCAAGTGGCCTTGGCTTGGTGACTCTGACTTGAGAACTAAGGTCATGAGTGTAGTCAAGGGAGTCATGGGTCGTAAGTGGGATGCTGGTCGTAAGGCTTGGCTCATCCCTCTCTCACAAGCAGCCTTCCTCAAAGGTAGACTGGATGGTATCTACCAACCACTTGCTGATGCTATTGGTTCCGTTAAAGGTATGACTGCTGTAGTGGAGTCACAGGCTGAGCGTATTGCTTTGTCCTCTGCTGCTGAACTACATGACGAGGACAAGACTGAAGAGATGCGTAGTCGTTTGGAAGAGCAGTTCCCCGAAGGTCATGAACTATATCCATTCCAATATGTCGGTGTTCGTTTCTGTGAACTGGCTGGTGGTCGTGCTTTGATTGGCGATGATATGGGTGTGGGTAAGACTATCCAAGCCCTTGCTTATACTGCACTGCATCCTGAGAATCATCCAGTCCTTATCGTTGCCCCTGCAAATGTCAAGTACAACTGGCTCAAGGAGTGTAGCACATGGCTACCTAAGTACACTGTTGAAGTAGTGGCAAAGGGTAACTCACCTATCCCTGAGACTGACATAGTTATCATCAACTATGACCTCATGAAGAAGCAACAACTTGCGCTTGAGGATAGAGGATTCAACATCATCATCTTCGATGAGTCACACTACCTGAAGAACAGTAAGGCACAGCGTACCATAGCATCCCTTGCTATGGCTAACACTTGTAAGGACATCATCTGTTTGTCCGGTACTGCTATCACTAACAGACCTATTGAGTTCTTCACTACACTGAACCTCCTTCGACCTGTGGAGTTCGGTAACTTCTTCTCCTATGGTAAGCGTTACTGTGATGCTCACCACACTGGGTATGGCTGGGACTTCAAGGGTTCATCCCATGCGTCAGAGTTGCATGAGAGGACAAGAGCATTTACTATCCGCCGACTCAAGAAGGAGGTCATGGATGAACTACCGGATAAGATTCGTCAAGTGGTTGATGTCATACCTACTCCTAAAGAGAAGAAGGAGTACAGAAATGCTCAGGCTTCATGGATGAATCAGTATGCTATGCACAAGTCGGATGGTTTTATCCCTGCTGGTTTTGTCCTGAACATGCTTACTGAGTTGCGACATCACTGTGGCATCCTCAAGGTAAGTGCTGCTGCTAACTGGGTTCGTGAGTACAGAGAAGTTACTGGTAAGCCAACGATTGTCTTTGCCCACCACAAAGATGTAGTCTCAGCACTTGTTGATGAACTCAAAGATGAATGTGTAGTCTCTACCATTACTGGTAGTGTACCTGCTATCAAGAGACAAGAGAGAGTTGAGGCTTTCCAAGCAGGTAAGATTGATGTCATGATATGTTCTACTGTTGCTGCCAAGGAAGGACTCACACTCACCGCTGCTGATACAGTAGTGTTCATTGAAAGAGAGTGGTCGCCAGCATGGGAAGAACAAGCAGAAGATAGGGTCAATCGTATAGGCCAAGATGCTGAGACTGTTCACGCTGTCTACCTATCAGTGGCTGGCACTATTGATGAGAAGTTCAACTCCGTAGTTGAAGAGAAGCGAGCAGTCATTCAGTCTGTCCTTGATGGTGGTGATGAGGTGGTTCGCAAGGGGATAGCCTCTGCTCTACTCAAAGCCATGGTTGATGCTGGTGACATTCCCGAGGGTATGCTCAGGGACTTAGGAGTTGGTGCTTGATGATAGACCCTTTACATGGAGGTGAAGAGGCATGAGATTGTTCGCAAAAGAATGTGTAGTACGAAATTGTACTAAACTCGCCCCATCAGGATTTAGGAGATGCCCTCTTTGTATGAGAGGTCAGACACCAGAAGTGCGAAAGCAAGAGGAGGAATGAAGTTGATATATAAAGCAGCATTAAATTATGAGGAATATAAGGAGTTGATTGAATGATTGAAAGCAAAATAAAAAGCACACTGCGCCCTATCTATGGTACATTAGTTATGCAACCGCTATGCTATCTATGGGCCAACTGGACTAACTCATCCTATTGGGAGAACATAGGCCCACTCACGATAGTAGTAACTATCTTTCTCATTCCATGTTACAGGTTATACGAATGGCTTTGGCGTAACGAAGATACACCTACAAGAATAAGTCTATTATGAAGCAACAGGAGATGAATGATATGCCAAATGATGAGACTGACTTTATGTTGGATGATGAAACAAAGACTGCACATTTGTGGGCTAAAGACCTCAAGGATATGTACGACCTACTCATGCTATTAGGGCCTGATTTAAGAGCAGGTGACTACACCATAACGAGATACCTTCAGGATGAGAAGCCTGATGTATTCAAGACAACAGGAGATGAATGAAGTTGATATATAAAGCAGCAATTAAACAACAAACAACAGAGAAAGGAGATGAATGAAATGACAGGAACATATGAAACAGACTCGCCATTCATGGCAGAATTACAAGAAGGTAGCACGATAAATGTGAACGGTGGCGATATGCCTACCGCTATATGGAATCTGATAATTAGCAAGCGTGACTTGACCATGTATTGCCGACCCTACAAAATGAAACCCCATCGCTATTGGAAGGTAACTGATGTCAAGAAATACTTTGGTATCAAAGGTACAGGTGACAAGTTACTGGCTAACTTCACGGCACTATTCAATGATGTTATGCCACCGAGCAAGGAGGCTTGAAGATGATAACAATTGAAGAACATGAAGGCATGAATGGAGTAGTGATACTCACTTGCGAAGGTAGAACATTTCATTTTGCCGAATGGGTGGTCGAATGTGGACCGTGGTTCAAAATACCATCCCACAAAGGACCAACCTTCCTCAACTGCGAAACAATCGTTGAAGCGTTGAAGATAGTTAAAGGGATAATGGAGGTTTGAATATGGCGTGGAGTAAAGATAAGAAGATAGCATACGGTAAAGAAAAGACTGAAGCAAGCAAGACTACTTGGTATGATAACCTCGCAGCAGGTATTGAAGGTAACAATGTTCCTTGGCGTAAGCCGTGGAAAGGTGGGGCTACTATGCCTCGCAACCTCGTGAGTAAGAAATCATACCGTGGTGGTAACATCGTTGCCCTATGGTTTTGGGGATTGAGTCGTGGTTACACTGACCTTCGCTTCGCTACTCGTAAGCAACTACTTACTAAGGGCATGTCTATCAAGGGCTTGTCTAATGGTGAGGGTTGTCTCATCAAGTTCGCTAAGACTTCCAACTACAAGTACGAGGACAAGGACACTGGTGAAGAAAAGACTCGTAGTGGATTCGTCACTCGTTGGTACGAAGTGTTCTGTGTTGAACAGTGCGAGGACTACGAAGCACCCGAAGTCAAAGACGAGAACTTGTCTGTCACTCCTGAATCAGATATGATGCAGAACTTCTACGGATATGTGGATAGTCAACAGTCACTCACCTTGAGTCGTCAAGGCAGTCGTGCCTTCTATAGATTAAATGGTGACTTCATCAGGCTACCTAACCATGGAGACTTTGAGACACAACTCGGTGAAGTCATGACGGCCATGCACGAAGCAGTGCATAGCACTGGGCATCCCACAAGAGCAGAGAGGAACTTACAATCTAAGTTCGGTTCACCTGAGTATGCCTTTGAGGAACTCGTTGCTGAACTCGGCTCACTCATAGTCACACTCTCTCTTGGAGGGGAGTTCAATCCCTATGTTCTTGCAGAGGAACACGCTAACTCACAAGCATACCTGAAGATATGGTTAGACGCTTGTAAGAATCAGGACAATGCTTTGGATAAAGCATTCACACAAGCACAAGCAGCGGCTGACTTCATCCTTAACAACTGTAGCATAGAAGAGGAGGCGATTGAATGATTCCGCTGGGTAAACCAAATGTACCTGAGCCTCAAGTGCTTTCAGATGGTAGGGTTTTCCTTGCCAAGAATCCTATTCGTAACGCCGCTGGCCTCGTAGTAGGCTGGCACTACAAAGAATGGAAAGGGGTAGTGGTAGCATGAGTACATTCAATTGGCTACTAAGCGTAGGTGCTGCCGCTGCAATCATAGAGTTACTATGGTGGACTGGCGTTGGGATTTACATATACAGATTCATAAAGAAAGAGACAGGTGATGTATGATGTATAAATTATTAGTAGGACAGAACCAATGGCTAAGAGTAGAATACTTAGGGGTAGAGAAGCGACAAAGCCTCTACCAAGTAGTAGAAGTACACAGGTGTCCTCAAATCAAACAAGGCGACATGCTTAGAGAATACATGGGTATGTTTGTAGCATATTCAGATGCTGAGGCTACACGACCACGCTATCGTTTACCATCACACACTACGATTGAATACGATGATGAGGATGAGGAAGAATGATGAGCGAAAACGCTCATAGGTGTATAGTGGTTTACCCGCTGATATATAAAGCAGCATTAAATGTGGGTGCCTGAAATGTATCAAACCGATGAACTGAATCAGTTGATATATAAAGCAGCAATTAAACAACAAACAACAGAGGAATTACAATGAAAGCATTAACCCTAACAGAACTTAATAGCACTGAGCGAATCAAGGCTATCAAGTCTCAGAAAGCAAAGGCGTTGTTTACACACCGCTCAGCCCACGACCAGTATGCTATACCCCAAGACTGGAATCCTATTGAAATGGTAGCAATCCATCTCACAGATACTCCTCTACATCTAACTTCAGCAGGTGAACACATCGGCTACCCTTGTTTCTTGAGGGCTTGTCCTGAGTCACCTCGTCATGGTGTCATTGAATCTATCAAGTGTAAGAACGAAGCAGACTTACTCAAGAACTTCACATACCTTTCAGGGGTCATGAAGAAAATGGACCCCGATGGTTGTATGCTACTCATGCCATTCATTGAGGCAACCTCCTCATCTGTCATGGCTTTGTCTCACCCCGAAGTGGATGAGACTGGAAAAGTTATCATGTCTACTGACCCTGAGACTGGGTTGGACAAGCCTATAATGTTTCAAGGTTACAACATCATGGGAGTAGGACACGACGGCATCACTGCTGGACATGGTTTCAATTTAGGATTCCCTCTCCGTGTGACTGATTGGGATAGAGATTCTATGATTATGAATGGGCTATCTTATGCCCCTACTCACCACGAACTTGAGTTCGTATTCAAAATGTCTGAGCCTCGCATTGTAAGAGGTATCATGGACTACCCCAAGATGAAACATAACCTTGCACAGATTCGTGGCGCACCATCTCACACTCCAGTTCACCCTCCACCTGAAGGTGTAGATACTATCGGTATGATTCCTCAAGGTGAGGTTGTCGTTCAAGACTTCATCATCATGAGTGGACTTGAAGAGGTCGCATGGCTTGAAGAGAACATCACCAAAGAGAAGTGTCCTGAAGGTTACATGGTTGTAGAACCAAGTGGTTCTCGTCTCTCCCACATCTATGCTCACTGTCGTGGTGTTGGTGTGCCTTATGTTATCACTCCCTCTGTCACTGTGGGTGACCGCTGGGTTGAGGCTGCTATGGGTTGGGTTGTCATGGACAACGATAACAAGTTTGACCCTAAGCCGTATGCCCCTCATGCTTACCTTGATGATTTCAAGGCTGGTCTTTTTACTGGTAACAAGTATTGGCGCAAACAACAGGGATGGTTCTCTACCTTCTTCCACCAATGGGTTAGCCTACCAATGAGTAAGCCTCAAGATGTAGCCTTCCTTGCTGGTATGTTCTGTGCTTGGTTACCAAAGGCTATCCTTGCTCTTGGTCTCGGTGAGATGAGACATGCTCGTGGCCTCAAGACCAATGCTAATGCTGAACTGTTTGCTACCATGACTGCTTGCATTGGTTCAGGTGTATGGAAGAAGATTAACAATACTGCTCACCTCGATTCAACTCGTACTCATTACTACGCTGCAATTGAACACATCGAAGTAGACTGGGGTGACTCTGCTAAGATGCTTCGCTTCTTGAACAAGCACTACCAAAAGGGATGGTCGTCGTCATACGGTGGCCCTGCATGGGGTAAGTCCATGCTCATTGGTGCTTCCTTGTGTGATACCATCCAAGCCTTCTCTGCTGACGCTAATGAAGCAACATTGGGTGAACTCATTGTGGCTGTGAATGCAGCAGAGAATGCTGTTCACAACAACGGTGCTCTCTTCAACAAGTGGTTGAGTAAGCACGCCTTTGATGCCGGTACTGCTGGGTTCAATCCACGCCGAGACATGAATGCTATGGCTTCTACCTTTGAGATGGCTCGTGAGTTCCTTGATGAGAGTGAAGAGAGCAGAGTGAAGAGAGCAGAGTGGGAGACAGCCTCTCCACCTGAGAATGATTGGGGTAGCATACTTGACTATGTAGAGAAGAAAACCCCAGCCTACTGGCGTAAGACCCCTATCGCTTCAAGTAAGAATGTACACGAGGCTCTCCGTGAAGTTATGAATATCCTCCCGATAGGTTGGAGACATGGTGACAAAGGTAGCCACAACTCCCCTTCCAACAAGGACTTCATTATGTGTGGAGTATCTACTTGTCAGACTTGTCAATCTCACCTTCAGTGGGCTACTAACAACCCAACCGCTGTCTCTCATACTGCTCTCGTTGAACTCAAGAGTCTCTTTGATGAGCACAGTGCTTCTATGATGATTGCGCCACCTGCTGTAGATGTATGGTTGGTAGGTTCAGTCAAGGAGACTCGTCACAGTGTTAAGCAACAAGTTGCTCTAATGAAGGCGAAGGAGTTTGACCCTACACCTAAAGAGTTCTTGGCTATCTATGAAGCCATTGACCCAAGCGACCCCGATACTCCTGACATGATGTTGGTACTGAACAAGTGGCTCTCTAAGAAGGGTGATGGGCTTGAGCAGTTCCTTGAAGATATGTCAAAGACAGATGAGGTGAAGAAAGATGAATGATGATTGGATGAATGGATTTGGAAAGAAGGCTGGGTGTCATAGTGGCAACCCTGTGGTGTTTACGATTGGCGAAGTAACTGTGTATGCTGGTGGGCATAGTCGTGATGGTGGATGGCATCGTATGTCACCGCTACCTGACCTTGCACTTGGGCCAGCCCAAGTTATGGATAGAGGAGACGCTACAACAGTACCTGATGGCTTCACTTGTCGTGATGGCATCGGTAAATCGAGTCACATGATAAGCATTGACTGGCCTGACTTTGGTATTCCTCAAGATGTGGGTGGTGGGTTTTGGCTTGCTCTTGTTGACGACATCAAGCGACTTGGTATCAAGTCTGTATCTACTCAATGTGTTGGTGGTCATGGTCGTACTGGAGTTCAGTTGGCTATTCTTGGTTACCTCATGGGTGATGCTGAATGTCTAAAGCAACCTAATGCTCATGCTCTTATCAAGTATGTTCGTAGTATCTATTGTGACCATGCTGTTGAGACTGGTAAGCAACAAGAGTATGTTGCTCAGTGTTGTGGTATTCCTGTAGGTGATACACTCTTCGTACCTATGAAGAAAAGCAAGTCTAAGTTCACATATGCAGATGAATCAAACTTCAAGCCAAAGAAAGGCAATCCTTCTACCAAGTATTTTGACGAGATTGATATTGGACAGGATTATGGTGATGCTGATGCTGATGCTGATGGCGACGGTTTCCCTACTACATGGGAACTCTATGCTTGTGAGATGTGTAGCCACACTCAATGGGTACATAAGGCTGATAAAATGCCTGATGCTTGTGATGATTGTGCAACACCTAACCCCCCTACTCTCTTACTTGCCACTTCCGGCCTCTACGAGATGATAGATATATGTCCTAAGTGTGATAACACACTCTCCCCATTTGGTAAGCATGGTGATGTATGTATTGCTTGTGCTGCTGAAGAAGCAGGGTCAACCGTATCTAATGGAGAGGTCAAGTGTAAGTGCTGTCGTAAGTTGAGACTACCTGAGTTCATTAACACAAAGTCATGGAAGTGTTATGACTGTGAGCGCAAAGTTACACTCAAGAAAGAAGAACAGACCAAGCGTGCCAAGGCAGGTAAGGGCAAAGGTAAGGGCAAGGGCAAGAAATCCAAAGCCGAGAACTACCCAGCCAAGAAAGGCAAGGGCAAGTATGGGATGGACTTGGATGAATGAGCATGAGGGATTTGAATTGATATATAAAGCAGCAATAGATAAAGAGAACAGGAGATGAATGAATGACAGAATACGGAACAGCAAGGCTACAAGTGAGAACGCAATTTGATACTAATAGAATACATGTACAGGGTGTAGGTGAACCTACAGTCAATCGTAAGTATGGTATTGCTATTGAACTAAGAGCACCACCTTCAGTTACTGAATGGCTGAGTGAACAAGAACCTACACTACCAAGCCCAGCAAGTAATTCAACGCTTTACATCCCTATGTCAGTAGTATCTTACATAGAGCACGAAGGAGTGGTTCAGATTCTCATTGAGGGTGCTGAACTCAACCACCCCAAGGGTGCTATGCTCGACATCAAAGACGATTCAGTAGCAATAGGTACACTCATAGCATTCGTAAAAGAGAGTAAGACTGCTCTAACACTACAAGACGGCGATGTATATTCATCAGAAGTAGAAGAGGAGGAGGACTCCGAATGAGTAATACTGTATACGATTCAATGTACGATAAACTTAACGAACTTCGCATAACGCTGAGTGCCGATGCAAAGGTAGAGGGAGAGCACACTCTCCTGAAGTTACCTCAGTTAGTCATTGATTATCTTGACACTCGTAGGTCAGCATTATCAAACGCTGCTTGCCGAGCACAAGATAGTGCGGCTCTACATCTTACATGGATGCAGTACCACGCTAACATGGCAAACCAATCCCCAGTAGTTGACTCAGTAGCATGGGAGTTATTGTATAACGAACTCTCTACTTCATATGATATTACAGTGAGTGCTTTGCATTGTATTCGCTTGGGATTATCCGACGACCCTGCTCGCCCTTACATTCGTATTGGTGAGTTGAAGGATTCAATAAATGATATGAAAACCACACCTGAGTTCATCGCTTATGCTAATGACATGGCCGAGGACTTGGAGTTGGACTTGACTGAACTCTTACCTCCGGTTATTGCACTGGAGATGGATGATGTAGCAGGGATGAATGAGTTGGCTAAACAATTGTTTGGTAGCGAAGCACCCGACTTTTTAGAGGCTATCTTATCTGTACCCGCTGGTAATGATGTCACCCTCGCCTGAACTTATGATAGACCCCTATGAGATGATACTATG
>Ga0114997_10000618_pt1 | contig 29490 bp, 23 predicted proteins | sample ArcticOcean_MG_C_2_FD_87045 | JGI IMG/M metagenome (GOLD analysis project Ga0114997, IMG submission 87045) | Marine microbial communities from western Arctic Ocean - ArcticOcean_MG_CB4_136 | ecosystem: Environmental > Aquatic > Marine > Oceanic | place: Arctic Ocean: Canada Basin | collected... | reverse complement strand
TGATATGACTACAGCTGTTTACCCTGGGTTTCCAACCGATCTTCAAGCGCAGTGGGTTGCATTAATGTCCTTGTCAGAAAGCTCATCGATTGTCACTGATACGGTATATCATGATAGATTTAGTCATATTCCTGAACTTTCAAGGTTAGGCGCTAATATAAAGGTTGATAAAAATACTGCATTTATTAGAGGTGTTAAGCAATTAGTGGGTGCACCAGTTATGTCTACAGATATTAGAGCTAGTGCTTCACTCATCATTGCTGCTTTAGCAGCTAGTGGTAAAACTGAGATTAGTCGTGTTTATCATATCGACAGAGGTTATGAGAAAATAGAGAAAAAATTTTTAGGACTAGGTGCTGAAATCATGAGGGAGTCTTTATAAACAATAAAGGCTTTTATTTTGAGAAAAATAATGTATTTTTTAAACCTAAGTATATATGATATATAATTAATGAAAGTAGTAATTATTGGTGCAGGTGAAGTTGGTTTTCATGTTGCTAAAGCCTTAAGTGAAGAGAGCTATGATATTACAATAGTTGACATTGATTCAGAAAAGTGTCAAAGAGCTACAGAAAACCTTGATGTTATTGTAGTTGAAGGCAATGGCGCCAGCCCTAAAGTTTTATTAGATGCTAAAGTATGCGATGCTGATTACGTCTTGTGTCTCACAAAAGTTGATGAGATAAATTTAATTGCTTCTCAACAGGCTCACGAGTTAGGTGCCAATAAAATTATTGCAAGGCTTAGAGATCAGCAGTATTCATCTAGAGATAGTATAATTAAACCTGAAAAATTTGGTGTTGATATGGTTATTCACCCTGAATATGAGGTTTGCCGAGAAATAATTCAATTAATGAAGTATCCTTATGCTGTTCAAGCTAGAAGTTTCGAGGGTGGGCGATTGACCATGGTTGGTATTAGAATCGATAGATGGAAGAAGCTATTGCTTGACAATAAAACCTTATCAGAAATTTGTAAAACATCTGATAGGTTTAGATTTACAGTGGTTGCTGTCTTAAGAGATAACGAATCAATTATGCCTTCCTCAGATTTTAAGTTTCTTGAAGGCGACATTGCTCACTTTGTTTTGAAATCTAAAAATATTGATAGATTGCTTGATCTACTAAATATAACTAGTTCTGTATCAGATAATATTATGATTGTTGGTGGTTCAAAAATTGGAAGAACATTAGCTGCTCAAATATCAAAAGATTATAATGTTAGACTTATAGACTATGATAGGCCAAAAGCCGGAAATATATCAACAAAATTAGAAGATGCTATGGTAGTCTATGGTGATGGAACAGATGTTGAATTTTTAAAAGCAGAGAATATACAAGAAGTTGATACTTTTATTGCAGTTACAGAAAATGAAAAGACTAATTTAATTTCTGGAATGTTAGCAAACCACCTGGGAGCAAAGCAAAGTATAATTCATGTTGTCAATACTGATTACATGCCGACAATAAAAGAAATAGGTTTTGGTGCTGTGATAAGCAAAAATTTATCAACAGCGAATTCAATATTAAGAAAACTTCATAGTGATATTTCTGACACTTCGGTCGCGACTTTTCATGAGATTGGTCTAGATGCATTTGAATTGCAACCAGAAGAGGGGAGTGAAATAACTACAAAAACTCTTAATAGATTGAGTATTCCAAAAGATAGCATTATAGGTATGATTAATCATCATGGAAAAATCAGCGTAGCTCATGGAAACAGTCAACTAACTGAGGAAGACATCGTTTTAGTATTTGCAAAACCTGAAGCTAGGATAAAAATCAATAAAATGTTCATGTCATGAACTTTAAACCGATATTAAATGTTCTTGGAGCATTGCTTTTTCTTTTAGGTGTCACATTGATAATACCTATTTTAATTTCAATTTATTTTAGTGAATCAGACACACTTGGTTTTATTAATTCATTTCTAATTTGTACCTGCCTTGGTGCTCCTGTTTGGTTTTTTACTAGAAATAATAAATCATTAAGTAATAAAGTAGGATTTGCTGTCGTCACTTTTTCTTGGATAACGGCAGCGTTAGCTGGAGCTTTGCCATTTTATTTAACAGGTGCTATTCCAAATTTTACTGATGCTTTTTTTGAGTCTATGTCTGGTGTGACCACGACCGGAGCTAGTATAATTGGGAATCCTGCTACTTTACCAAATTTACCAAATGGTATCGAGAGCCTTAGTCACGGTCTTTTGTTTTGGAGGTCATTTATTCAATGGGTTGGGGGTATGGGTATTGTTGTATTCTATATAGCCATCCTTCCCATTTTAGGTTCAGGCGGTATACAATTATTCAAATTAGAAGTTCCAGGGCCTGTCGCTGACAAAATAAAGCCTAGATTAAGAGAGACTGCAAAAATGTTATGGATTGTGTACCTCGGCATTACTTTTGTAAATATAATAGCTCTTGCTCTGGTTGGGATGCCAATATTTGATTCAATCTGTCATGCTTTTACTATTATGCCTACTGGTGGTTTTTCTATAAAAAATGCAAGTATTGCATACTATGATAACTACCTTATTGAGTTTGTAATTATGTTTTTCATGCTTCTAGCAGGAATCAACTTTTCGCTTCATTATAAAGCTCTAAATGGATCGTTCAAATCTTACAGTAAAGATAGAGAATTTATAGCTTATTTATTTTTAATCGTTTCAATTAGCTTTTTAATATTTTTATCAATATCGTGGAGCCAGAATAGTTATGACTTGGCTAATCTTAGGCATTCAATGTTTCAAACTATATCGATTATAACCACAACAGGGTTCGGCTCTGCTGATTATGAGCTATGGCCTTTCTTTACGCAAGCTGTTCTTCTTTCTTTAATGTTTGTTGGTGCTATGGGTGGATCTACAGGCGGCGGAATGAAAATAATCAGAGTTATGGTGCTTGTCAAATATGCAGCTTCAGAAACTAGGAGAATGTTACACTCGCGAGCATTAATTCCTGTTCGTATTGGTAAACAGTCCATAAATGAAGATGTTGTAAGAAATACTCTTGGTTTCTTTTTGTTCTTTGTCTCATCATTCGCTATCTCTTCTATTGCTTTAACCTTTATGGGTGTAGATCTATTATCAGCTATAGGTGCAGCCGCCTCAGCAATGGGTAATATAGGTCCTGGCTTAGGTTCTTTTGGCCCTACAGATAATTATGCTCTATTACCTCAAGCAGGAAAATGGATATTATCCTTTTGCATGCTCCTAGGCAGGTTAGAGATTTTTACTGTTATTGTATTATTAAGTAGAACATATTGGAAATAAATCATATGTTTATAAAAATTAAAATTGAAAAATTAATTGGTCACTTAATAATTGATAGGCCTGAATCTCTTAATGCTATGAATAATATGGTTTTAGATGAATTAATAATGAAGGTTAATGAGCTTATATCAGATTCTGACGTCAGGGTAATTATAGTATCTGGTGCTGGAGATAAAGCCTTTATAGCTGGAGCCGATATTAAGCTAATGCATGGTATGCATAAGAAAGAAGCGTTAGATTTTGCAAAAAAAGGACATTTGCTTACAAGTTTAATTGAAAATTCAAATAAACCAATAATTGCTGCAATAAATGGTTATGCATTTGGAGGAGGTTCAGAGCTTGCATTATCATGCCATATTAGAATAGCTAGTGAAGATGCTATTTTTTCTCAACCAGAGGTTAAGATAGGGTTATTACCCGGATGGGGCGGAACGCAAAGGTTGCCCAGGATAGTAGGTAAGGGGATTGCAAATGAAATAATATTAACTGGTATGAATATTTCTGCTGAGAGAGCATATGAAATAGGTCTGGTTAATAAAGTTGTAAAAAAAGATGATTTAATTTCCAGTTGTAATAAAATTGCTGAAGCTATAATAAGAAATAGTCCTAATGCTATTAATGAATCAATTAAATTAATAAATATTAGTTCAAATTTAGATCTAAAAGCTGGATTGGAAATCGAAGCTAAAAGGTTTTCGGATTTATTTGACACCGATGAAACTTCAGAAGGTTTAACTGCTTTCGTTCAAAAAAGACCACCTAAATACTAACTAATTGCTAACATGTCTCGTTTCGTTGTTCTAGCAATTAATTCTTTCAATCATATTGAAAATAAAACAGGGAATATGCTTATACGTTATATGCAAGATGAAGTAGTAGCAATTATTGACCCGGGAAAAAAAGGCTTAACATCAAATGATGTCATTCAAATTGGAGGTGAAATCCCAGTGGTTGGTTCATTTAACGATACAAAAAAATATAAACCAGATCACCTTGTCATAGGAAGCGCTCCTCAAGGGGGAATAGTCAGCGAACAAATGCTTATTGAGATAAAAGAAGCGATTACAAATGGCGTAAATATTGTAAGTGGAATGCATGAATTTTTATCTAAGAATACATATTTAAAAAAACTTGCTGAGAAATCTGGTTCAAAAATTATCGATTTAAGGATGCCTCCAAATCCGCCAAATTTTTCGAAAGGGTCTTGGCGTGAACGTAATACTCCAGTTCTTTTGGTTGTAGGCACAGATTGTGATACGGGTAAAATGACAACTGCTTGGGAAATTAAAACTAGGTTAAGTGCATTGAATAAAAAAGTTAAATTTATTGGAACAGGGCAAACAGGGATACTGCTTTCAGATGGTATTGCAATAGATGCTGTAATATCAGATTTTATGTCTGGTGAAATGGAAAACTTTATTGATACTAGAGTAGAGGACGATACTGACTTAATAATCGTTGAGGGCCAAGGAGCGTTATCAAATTATGCATATTCTGGTGTAACTTTAGGATTAATTCATGGGTGCATGCCTGATTATTTTATTTTAACACATGATCCTAGTCGTTCAAAGGATGTGATGGGACATGAAATACCAGATATTAATGAACTTATGCAGCTTCATATTGATCTTATGGCTCCTTTTAAAAGATCTTCATTTATTGGCATCAACCTATTAACCTTTGAAATGGATAAAAGTATTTCTAAGAAGACAATAAACGAATTTGAGTATTTATATAAACTTCCAACAACGGATTTAATTAGATTTGGAAATTCAAATTTAATTAAATCAATTTACAATCTTATTTAATTATGAAAATCAAATTTTGTAAAAATAGAATAAATCTTATTCACCCTTTCGGTATTTCACGAAGTTCGAATGATTATTATGACATTATATATATATATATATTGGATGAAGATATTATTGCTAGAGGTGAAGCAGCACCTTCAAAACGTTACAATGAATCTATCAAATTAATCTTATCTGTTTTAAATAGGGGGCTAACTGTCCCTGAAAATTGTAATTCTAGAGATCATTTATGGAATTTCTTAAAACCTCAGTTAAAAGGTATTTCATCTTTAGAAGCTGCAGTAAATATGGCAGTTTGGGACTGGAGTGCACAAAAAGAAAAACTCCCATTATTTAACATGTTTGGTTTTAAAGACGAAATTCTTCCACAAACTAGCTATACGATTGCAATAGGAAATCTAAATGAACTCGATGAGCGGTTGGAAGAAAGCGAACAATGCTCAATATTAAAAGTAAAATTAGGTACTCCAGATAATGATAAAGAGATTATAAGAAGAATAAGGAAAAAAACGGATAAATTAATAAGGATTGATGCCAATGAAGGTTGGGACTATAAAATGGCTAAGAGCATGGCATTTTGGCTCGCTGATATGAATGTAGAGTTTATTGAGCAACCATTTTCAGCTTTAAATTTAAAAGATACAAAAAGATTAAAATCTATTTCCCCATTACCTTTGATAGCAGATGAGAATAGTATTTCATCAAATGATTTGAATGGCCTAGTTGATTGTTTCGATGGTATCAATATAAAGCTGATGAAATGTGGTAGCTTTGATGAAGCTTTGAAAATGATAGATCTTGCAAAAAAATTAGAATTGAAGATTATGCTTGGTTGCATGGTTGAGTCTTCAGTAGGCATTACCGCAGCAGCGCACTTATCAAGTGCCTGTGATTTTATTGATCTAGATGGCAATCTTTTAATAAAAGATGATCCTTATAATGGTGTAAAAATTGAGGATGGGCACTTAAAACTCCAATCCTTAAAAGCAGGTTTAGGATTAAATCTAAAAGAAAAGAAACTTGGATTGCTTTAATAATGAAAATATTAGGAATTGAACACATTGGAATTGCTGTAAAAGATTTAAATGAATCATCTTCTTTTTGGGGCAATATTTTAAATATTCTTCATTCTCACTCTGAAGACGTCAAGTCAGAAAGCGTAAATACAAAAATTTATAATACATCTAGAGGGAAAATAGAACTTCTCACTTCTTTGGAATCTGATTCTCTTATCGATAGTTTTATAAGAAATCGAGGTCCTGGAATACACCATGTGTGTTTAGAAGTGGATGATATTTCTCAAGCAATAACTGAACTCAAAGACTCAAATATTCAGGTGCTAAATGATGTTCCAAAAATTGGAGCGGAAGGTTTTAAGGTGGTTTTTATTCACCCAAAATCTACGGGTGGTGTTTTGGTTGAGTTAGCTGAAAAACCGTCTTAGTTTTATATTTTTAAAAAAACTCAATGTTTAAATGGAAAAGAACCAAGACCAATTAAAAGTCCTCCCAGACTTGCCTGGAGTTTATTCTTTTAAAAACAAAGAAAATGTAATCTTATATATAGGAAAAGCAAAAAATCTTAAAAATAGATTAAGATCATATTTCCAAAGCAAAAATAATCAATCTTCAAAGACTGTATCTATGATGAAAAACGCAGAAAGCTTTGAATGGATTATTGTTGAAAATGAGATTGAAGCACTTCTTACAGAGGCAAACTTAATCAAAAAACATCGACCTAAATATAATGTGTTGATGAAAGATGATAAATCATATCCATATTTACAAATTACTAAAGAACCATATCCTCAATTATTAATTACTAGAAAAATAAAAAAAGATGGTTCGAAATATTTTGGGCCTTATACAGATTCACGCAGATTGAGGTTGATATTAAAGGTACTACATAAGGTGTTTCCGATTAGAAGTTGCAGTTATTTTATTGACGATAATTTTATTAAAGAAAAAAAAATTTCGATATGTTTAGATTATCACATAAAAAGGTGTCAAGGACCTTGTGAGGGGTTAGTCTCTCAATCAAAATATAATAATATGATAAAGCATGTTATTTCTTTTATGAAAGGTCATACAGATGAAATAGAGACTTATATTTTATCTAAAATGGAAGAAGCTTCTTATAATATGCTTTATGAAGAAGCAGCATTATTTAGAGATCAATTAAACGCTATTCAAGGTTTTAGTTCTAGAAAAAGTCATGTGCGGTCTAGCTCAGAGGATAGAGATGTTTTTGCGCTTGCAAGTAAAAATGAAATTGGAATTGTGGTTATCATTAGAATAAGAAATGGCTTTATTTATAGTAGAGAAAAAATATCGTTGCAAAATTTGTTCTATGATGAAAGTATTGCATATAAAACTGTTATTTCACAATTTTATATGGAGAGTAATTTAATTCCTCCTGTTATTTCTTTGCCTATTAGGCCTTCAAATGACCAAGAATTGCAAAATATGCTATCTTCTGAGAAAAACTCGATAGTAAAATTTGAGTATCCCAAAAAAGGAGAGAAAGCAAAAGAACTTAGAATTACTATGAAAAATGCTGAGTTTCTTTTAAATGACTGGATTTTAAAAAAAAATAAGTACATGCAATATGTTCCTAATTCTATATTATCGCTGCAAGGTGATCTAAACCTTGAAGCCCCGCCTAAAAATATAGAGGGTTTTGATATATCTCATTTAGCGGGAACAGATACCGTTGCCTCTATGGTTTCATTTATAGATGGTAAACCAAGAAAAAAGAATTACAGAAAATTTAAAATAAAAACAGTTAACCAAATTGATGATTTTGCTTCAATTAGAGAGGTCGTTTTTAGAAGGTATAGTCGACTAAAAAAAGAAAAAGCTACTTATCCTGATTTGATTCTTGTTGACGGTGGTAAGGGGCAATTGAGCATGGCTATGTCTGCTTTAAGAGAATTGGGACTTGATTACATACCTGTGATTGGATTGGCAAAAAGATTAGAAGAAGTTTTTGTTCCCGGGAATTCTAACCCTCAAAGTATTCATAAAGATTCTGCTGGTTTAGTTCTTTTAAAGAGAATCCGTGATGAGGCGCATCGGTTTGCAATTACTTTTCAAAGGCAGAAAAGAAAAAAAACAACGTTAGAATCTCCATTGCTAAAAATTAGTGGTATTGGAGACAAAACTATTAAAAAAATATTTTCTAATTATGATGGGACTGCTGATTTAGCTAATCAGACTCCTGACTCTATTTTTAAAAAAATCGGGTTATCCAAAAAAATAAGTAAAGAAATAATATCGGTTTCTAAAACGTTACAAAATAAATCATAATCTTTTTATAGTCTGTCATTGATGATGTTTATAAAAAGTTAGTAAGTTAGTCATTATGGCAGAGTTTAAAATTGAATCTTCATATCAGCCCAAAGGTGATCAGCCTGAGGCAATTAAAGATATAACATTATCGCTAGATAAAGGTGAACCATATACCACTTTACTAGGAATTACTGGCTCTGGAAAAACTTTTACGATGGCCAATGTTATTGAGACAATTAAAAGACCAACATTGATAATGTCTCATAATAAAACTCTTGCTGCGCAGTTATATGGTGAGATGAAACAACTCTTTCCAAATAACGCGGTTGAATTTTTTATTAGTTATTATGACTATTATCAACCAGAGGCATACTTACCGGTTACAGATACTTATATTGAAAAAGATGCCTCAATAAATGAAGAAATTGATAAGCTAAGATTAAAAACAACTAGTTCATTAATGGGAAGAGAAGATGTTATAGTTGTTTCTTCAGTTTCATGTATCTATGGTCTAGGAGCACCGGATGAATATATAAAAGGCTCCGTAACAGTTTCGAAAGGTGATAACCTAGATAGAAAGAAATTATTAGCTGATCTCATACATATACATTATTCAAGAAACGATCAAGTTCTTGAAAGAGGTAATATAAGAGTATTGGGTGATGTTATTGAAATTTTCCCAGCATATGAGGACTTGTGCGTAAGAATTGAACTTTTTGGAACTGAAATTGACACTATTTCAAAATTTGATTACTTAACCGGAGAAATAATTGAAGAAATTGAAAAAATAGTGATTTTTCCAGCTAAGCATTTTGTCACAGATAAAGAAAAAACATTGCAAGTAATTGATATGATTCAAAAAGAACTAATAGATAGATTGGAATTTTTAAAATCAAATAATAAGTTATTAGAAGCTCAGCGGTTAGAGCAACGAACAAATTTTGATATAGAGATGATGATTGAGCTTGGTTATTGTTCTGGTATCGAAAATTATTCTAGATATTTTGCTGGAAGAAAAAGAGGTGAAAAACCTTACACTTTGATTGATTTTTTCCCTGAAAAGTTTTTAACAATTTTAGATGAGTCACATGTTACGCTACCTCAGATAAGAGCTATGTATAATGGCGATCGAGCCAGGAAAATGTCTTTAGTTGAACATGGATTCAGACTGCCAAGTGCACTCGATAATAGGCCTTTAAAATATGCTGAATTTATCAAATCTCAAAACCAAACACTTTTTGTTTCTGCGACACCATCAGATACTGAATTAGAGTTTTGTAAAGGAGTGGTCGTAGAACAAATTCTTAGACCCACAGGGCTATTAGATCCAAATGTTGTAGTTCGAAAATCAAAAGGTCAGATTGATGATTTAATTGGTGAAATAAGAAATAGAGCTAAAAAGAATGAACGAGTGTTAGTAACTACATTGACTAAAAGAATGTCTGAAGACTTAACAGATTATTTGAGCGGTGTGAATATAAAAGTAAGATACTTACACTCGGACATAATTAGTGTTGAAAGAGTAAAAATATTAAGAGATCTAAGGCTTGGGGTTTTTGATGTTCTTATTGGAATTAATTTATTGAGAGAAGGGTTAGATCTTCCTGAAGTAAGTCTAGTCGCCGTAATCGATGCTGATAAGCAAGGGTTTTTAAGATCGAAAACCAGTCTGCTTCAAGTAGCTGGAAGGGCAGCAAGGAATGTTGAAGGAACCGTCATTCTTTATGGTGATAAAGTAACAGATGCAATGAATAATTTAATACTTGAAACAAAGAGGCGTAGAAAAGTACAAAATGATTATAATATTGAAAATAATATTGTACCTACTACAATCAATAAGTCGATTGATGAAATTATGCTTTCTACATCTGTAGCTGGATCGAGCAAAGAAGATGAAATCATATTAAAAGACCAAAATTTTGAGGATATGACATTGCAAGATCGCGAAAATATTTTATTAGAATTGAGGAAAGCAATGATTAATTCTGCTGAAAATTTAGATTTTGAAAAAGCCGCTAGACTTCGTGATGAAATAGATAGTTTTGAAAACAATATGAAAGTTGGTGCTAAATGAAGATTTTAGTTGTTGGCGGAGCTGGGTATATTGGCTCTCATTTTGTTTTAGAAGCCTATCGAGCAGGACATGATGTCGTCGTGTTTGATGATTTATCTAGTGGTTTTAAAAGCAACTTAGATAATGGAATAGACTTTTTTGAGGGTTCAACCTTGTCAAATCAAAATCTATCAGAAATAATGAATTCTAGTAGCTTTGATGTTGCAGTTTATCTTGCTGCCTGTAAAGCTGCAGGAGAATCTATGACTGACCCGGTGAAATATGCCTCGAATAACATAATAGGCGGTATAAATTTTATAAAAGCTTGTGTTGAATATGATGTAAAGAAAATTGTTTATTCATCCAGTGCTGCAGTTTATGGACTTCCATTATATAATCCAATTGATGAAGCGCATTCATTGAAGCCAATTAATTTTTATGGTTATACTAAAAAAGTAATCGAAGAAAATTTGAAATGGTTCAGTGATTTAAAAGGCATTAGATATGCATCGCTGAGATACTTCAATGCTGCAGGTTATGATAGCGATAATCAAAACTTAAATAAAGAAAACAATCCGCAGAATTTAATTCCTCTTATTATGGAAGTAGCTGAAGGCTCTCGTAGATCGATTCAAGTTTATGGGAATGATTATTCAACAAAAGATGGTACAGGTGTTCGTGATTATATACATGTTACAGATTTAGCGAAAGGTCACTTAGCGTCAATTGACTATTTATTTCAAAATGATAATGATCTCACAGTCAATCTTGGTAGCGGTCGTGGGCATTCAGTATTAGAAATTATAAAAATGACGGGAGATGTAAGCAATAGAAATATTAATTATAAAGTATTTGATAGAAGAGATGGCGATCCAGATATTGTCATAGCTTCTTCAAAAAAAGCTACGGAGCTAATTGGTTGGTCCCCAAATAAATCTGATTTGCACAATATAATTAGGTCAACATGGAATATATATAACCGTTGAAAGAGGTATGTTTTTAATATGGAAATAGATTTACATCGTTTACAAAAACAATCAGGGCTAATTGGTACTTCTGAAAAAATATTTGAAGTTTTAGGTATGATAGGTCAAGTTGCGCCAGTTAATATCTCTGTTCTGGTAACTGGTGAATCTGGTTGTGGAAAAGAAGTGGTTGCGCGTGGAATTCACAAGCATAGCAAGCGCTCTTTTAACCCTATGGTTACAGTTAATTGTGGTGCTATTCCGGAAGGAATAATTGAAAGTGAATTGTTTGGCCATAAAAAAGGTTCTTTTACTGGAGCTTCTGAGGATAGAAAAGGATACTTTGAACAGGCTAATAAAGCTACAATCTTTTTAGATGAGATAGGCGAGGCTCCATTAGAGACACAAGTAAAGTTACTAAGAGTTCTTGAAACTGGTGAGTATATGAGGGTCGGTGAATCAAAAGTAAGGTATACTGATGTTCGAGTCATTGCGGCTACTAATAAAAACTTATCAGAATTAGTTAAGAAAGAGTTGTTTCGACAAGATCTATATTACCGTTTGAAAACTGTTACTATTCATATTCCCGCTTTGAGACAAAGGTTAGAGGATATTAATCCTTTTGTTGAAAGATTTGCGCTAGAGTTTACAAGGTCAAATGAAATTTTATATCGAGGATTTATGCCTGATGCTATTCGTAAAATGAAACAATATGATTGGCCAGGTAATGTCAGAGAATTAAAAAATTTTGTAGAAAAAATAATGGTATTAGAAAAAGGACAGAGGATTACGGAAGAAATGGTTATTAGAGAATTGGATGATGTGATTGCTGAACCAATTTCTGATAATTTAAAACTTCCAATTCCAATAAATAAATCAACTGAGCAGGCAGAAATTGATATTATACTTAGACAATTATTTTCATTAAAACAAGATACGGAAATAATTAGAACTATTTTATCAGTTGATAACGATAGCTCTTTATTTGGTGTAAATCCAATATTGCCAAAAGATAATCTAAAAATCATTACTCCAGTTAATGAAAAAAACTTAGAGGTTACTGAGGATGGTCAGCCTTTAATTCGGGATGATGCTATCGGCGAGATTCAAATGAAAGATCTTGAGAAAGAAGCTATCATTCGTACATTAAGGTTTTTTAATAATAACCGAAGGAAAACGGCCAGGTCTTTAGGTGTGAGCGAAAGAACATTATATAGAAAAATTGAAGACTATAACCTTGAACCCAAAATCAAACGGAATTAAATATGTTTCTTAAAAATATAAAAATTCTAATAATTTGTACCATGATGACGTTAGTTTTTTCTTGCGCTTTCTATTCCATGTCTGGTTCTTTACCGCCACATATAAAAACTATATCTATTCCATTGCTTGAAAATGAGACTGCTGAATTTGGTATAGCCGAAGATATTACTGATGGAATTCAAAAGAAATTCAATGATGAAGGAATATTAAAAATAATAAATTTAAATTCTGATTCTAGTTTAAAGGGGGTAATTAAAAAAATAACTGATGGGCCTTACACTTTTAACAAAGAAGAGTCCGTTTCAGAGTATAGATATAAAATTGATGTGTATTTCGAATGGTATGATAATCGTAATGTGCAGACTCTATTTAAAGGTAATTTTTCAGGTTGGGGTGCATATGGCATAAGCGGAGACATTAGCTCTGATGGCATAGATAATGATGGTGATGGTAAAATTGATGGTGAAGACGAAGACGAATTTGGTGAGCCAAGAGAGTTCGCTTCAAAGGTTGCAGTTGAGAAAATTGCACAAGATGTAATAAATGATATAATGACCACATGGTAAGGAGAAATTTAGAAAATATGAAAACTGTAATAATAAAAAAATTAGAAAAATATATTGGGCAAGAAGTGAAAATTAATGGCTGGGTATATAATAGACGTAGTGTCGGTAAAATTTGGTTTCTTATATTAAGAGATGGCTCTGGTTTGCTTCAATGTGTTGTAGTTGATGGGGAATGCGATTCTGAGAGTTTTGATTTAAAACAAAGTCTTAATCAAGAAGATTCATTAATAATTACGGGTTTAGTTAAAAAAGAACCTAGAGCTATTGGTGGTTTTGAACTTGGTGTGAAAACTATATCGATTGTTAATCATACAACGAATGAATATCCAATCTCGAACAAAGAGCACGGTACAGATTTTTTAATGTCGAATAGACATTTATGGATTAGGTCTAAGAGGCAAAACTCAATTCTAAGAATTAGGCACCAAATTGTTAAGTCTATAAGAAGTTTTTTCGATAATAATGATTTCGTTCTTGTCGATTCTCCGGTTTTTACAGGAAATGTTGTGGAGGGCACTACTACTTTGTTTGAGCTGGATTATTTTGAAAAAAAAGCATATCTTTCTCAAAGTGGTCAGCTATACCAAGAGGCAGGTGCAATGGCTTTCGGAAAATCATATTGTTTTGGACCTGTTTTCAGAGCAGAGAAATCTAAAACTCGAAGACATTTAACTGAGTTTTGGATGGTTGAACCTGAGATGGCCTACTGTAACCTAGATCAGAATATGGACTGGATGGAATCTTTGGTTTCTTGTATCATAGAAGAAGTAATTAATAAATGCGAAAATGAGTTAAATATTTTAGAACGTGATATTAAAAAGTTAGAATGCATAAAATTACCATTTCCTAGAATAACCTATAATGAAGCAGTAGATATTTTAAAAAATAATGGCATTGATTTTAAATATGGAAAAGATTTTGGTTCAGCTGATGAAACTATCATATCCAACCAATACAATAGTCCTGTAATGATACATAGTTGGCCAGTTGATACAAAGGCTTTTTATATGAAAAGGGATAAAAATAATAATGACTTAGCTTTAGGGGTAGATATGATAGCACCGGAGGGGTATGGGGAAATAATTGGTGGTGGCCAAAGAGAGGATGATATTGATATTTTAATAGAAACAATTAGGCATCACGATTTACCACTGAAGCCATTTGAGTGGTATTTAGATCTTCGTAAATATGGTTCAGTACCCCATTCTGGGTTTGGTCTAGGCCTTGAAAGATTCGTTGCGTGGGTTTGTGGTACGACTCATATAAGAGAGACAATTCCTTTTCCAAGGACGATGTCTAGGCTCGAGCCATAGGTTTCATTTAAAAACTATTATCGTTGATTATCTAAGCTTTACTTATTAAACACTTTATGAAAATTGCGTTATGTCAAATAAACTCCACTGTCGGGGCAATTGATTTGAATAAGAACAAAATACTAGACTTTTATGAAAAAGCTATTGCAGAAAATTCCGATATTGTTGTCTTTCCAGAATTATCAATTACCGGGTATCCACCACAAGATTTACTTTTGGATAAAGAATTTATTGCCTCAAATAATTCAGCAATCAATACTTTAGCTAGAGCATCATCCATTCCATTAATCGTTGGTTATGTTAGATCTGAAAACAAACAAATATTTAATAGCGCGGCATTATGTAAAAATGGGAAAATTGTAAATAATTATGATAAAATACTGTTACCTGCCTATGATATTTTTGATGAGAATAGATATTTCACGCAAGGAAAATCGCCATCAGTTTGGTCGATACAGTCTAATGGTAAGACAGTAAATATTGGAATTCAAATTTGTGAAGATTTATGGGATGATGACTACGATGAAAAAGTTTCTTTTGTTCAAAAGCAAAAAGGTGCAGATTTTCTAATCAATATTTCGGCATCTCCTTTTCGAGAAAAAAAGTTTAACGATAGAGTCAATCAAATAAATCAAAAAGTAAAAGAACTTAAAATTCCCTTTCTATATTGTAACCTTGTAGGCGCACAGGATGAATTGGTTTTCGATGGATCTTCCTTTGCCATAGACAAAAAAGGTGCGTGTTTTGCATATAGCGAGTCTTTTCTTGAAGATATTCTTTATGTTGATTTAAATACAAAATCTAGGATTAAAATTAAGTATAAATCAAAATACGAGGATTATTTTAATGCTCTCACCTTAGGTATTAAAGATTATTTCAGTAAAACTAATAATTTTGAAGCGTTAATTGGTTTATCTGGCGGAATCGATAGTGCAGTTGTTGCAAGTTTGGCTTGCAACGCTTTAGGAAAAGCGGCAGTTTTTGGCGTTTCAATGCCATCAAAATTTAGTAGTGATCATAGCAAAACAGATGCAAAATTATTAGCTAATAATTTAGGAATAGATTATAAAACGATTCCAATACAAAAACTTGTTGAAGGCTTTGAAAATAGTTTAATTGATTTTTTTTCCGGCACAGATAGAGGAATTGCTGAAGAAAACATTCAATCTAGGGTAAGAGGTAACTTGTTAATGGCCCTGTCAAATAAATATGGAAGATTAGTGCTTTCTACGGGAAATAAGACAGAGCTAGCTTTAGGATATTGTACCTTATACGGTGATATGAGTGGAGGCTTATCAGTGATTTCAGATTTAAATAAAAGTGAAGTTTATGAGCTTGCAAAATGGATTAATAAAAATAAAAGTAATTGTATACCTATTAGCACAATTGAAAAACCCCCTTCTGCAGAACTTTCTCCTAATCAAGTAGATCCATTTGATTATGATGTGATATCACCATTGGTAGATCTAATTGTTCAAAAAAGATATTCTAATTCAGAGTTAATCAACAAAGGCTTTGAAGAGAGTATTATTATAGAAATAAAAAATAAAATCAATTTTAATGAGTATAAAAGAAGACAGGCACCTATAGGTATAAGAGTTTCAAAAAAAGCTTTTGGATTTGGTAGACGATTCCCGATTGTAAATCATTTTAAGGAGGATTGAAATTGAATATATTAATATGCATATTTTTAATATCGTTTAATTTATTAATTAGTCAGTCGCAGAATACAAAATTACCTTCTGAATTTTGGCTTTCATTATCTTCAAAAGAAAAAATATCCTTTATAAACGGTGCTTACAGCGCTTTAAGTGTTTTGAAGAAAAAGCACAAAGAAGAGGTGGCAAAACAATATTTAAATGATAAAAATTGGATAGAACCATATTACATTGAAAAATACTACTCTTTAATTGATGAGTACTCATCTGAGCTTGTAGGTTATGATTTGCAATTAATAACATTGCACATGGATGCGTTATATACAAATTCAGATAATATAAATATTCCTGTTTTAGAAGCAATGAAAGTAGTCTCTCTAATGCAAGATGGTAACCGCAAAAAAGCGAATCTTAGACTTTTACAGCTACAAAGAAAATATTAGAAGTTGCTAATTTTTTATTTTTGGTCACCATATAATTTATATGCAATATTAAATAAAAAGTCATAATTGAACCTTTCACCTTGTTAATTTCTCTTAGTGAATAAAGATTTATTTAGAAACTTTTCTATTATTGCTCATATTGATCATGGGAAATCAACTTTAGCAGATAGACTTCTTGAAGAGACGCAAACTCTATCATCTAAACAAATGCAAAATCAAGTTCTAGATAGTATGGATTTAGAGCGTGAAAGAGGTATTACTATCAAGAGTCACCCGATTCAAATGCGCTACACTCATCACAATAAGGATTCTTATACTTTTAATTTAATAGACACGCCTGGGCATGTAGACTTTACTTATGAAGTAAGTAGATCATTAGCTGCGTGCGAAGGGGCCTTATTACTTGTTGATGCTGCTCAAGGAGTTGAGGCACAGACAGTCTCTAATGCTTACCTAGCTATTGAAAATGGTCTTACAATAATTCCAATAATTAATAAAGTAGACTTGCCTTCAGCAATGACAGCAGATGTTAAGCAACAGATTATAGAATTGGTCGGTTGTGAAGAAGAAGAAATTATTGAAGCAAGTGCAAAAAGCGGGTTTGGAATAGATAAGATTTTTGATGCGATTGTGGATCGGATACCTCCACCGCCAGATAAAGATAAAGATAAAACACGTGCTTTAATCTTTGATTCGACTTATGATAACTATCGCGGAGCGATACCTTATGTTCGTGTCTTTGATGGCATAATTAAAAAAGGAATGGCCATTAAGTTTCATGCTCATAGTGAAGTTTATGAAATCACAGAAGTTGGACATTTTGTTTTAAAAATGATTGAATCAAACGAGTTAAAATCTGGTGATGTTGGGTATGTAGTCGCAAGTATAAGAGATATGGGACATATCCAGCCTGGTGATACAATTACCTCTAGTCAAGATCCATGCTTAGAGCCACTATTAGGGTACAAAAAAATAAAGCCTATGGTATTTTCCGGCCTTTATCCAGTTGATGGTGATGAATACGATCAATTGAGAGTCGCATTAGAAAAATTAAAATTGAATGATGCCTCATTAGAGTTTTTACCTGAGACGAGTGAAGCTCTTGGGTTTGGTTTTAGATGTGGGTTTTTAGGTCTTTTACATATGGAAATAATCCAAGAGAGGCTAGAAAGAGAATTCAACGTCAATTTAATAACAACAACCCCAAATGTTATATACGAAGTATTAATGCGAGATGGTTCAAGATTAAAAATCAATACTCCTTCACAAATGCCTGGCACTGGTGATATTGATAAAATACTTGAACCAATGGTCTCTGCTGAAATTTTAGCTCCAAAAGAATACATTGGAGCAATTATGACTCTTTGCCAAAAGAAAAGAGGTGTTTATAAAAATACTAACTATTTATCTCCAGAAAAAGCTCAAATATATTATGAGCTTCCATTGGGCGAAATTATATTTGATTTTTATGATAAGCTTAAATCACTTTCTAAAGGCTATGCATCGTTGGATTATGAATTTAGGGAGTTTGTACCAGCTGATTTAAAAAGATTAGAGATTTTGATGCATGGAGAGTCTGTTGATGCATTATCCTCTATATGCCACTCAAATGATGCTTACCATAGAGGAGTTGCAATGTGTTCAAAACTTAAAGAATTAATTCCTAGACAAATGTTTGAAGTCGCAATTCAGGCTTCTCTAAATGGAAGAATAATTGCAAGAACAACTGTAAAGGCACTCAAGAAAAATGTTACAGCTAAGTGTTATGGTGGTGATATAACAAGGAAAAGAAAATTATGGGAAAAACAAAAAAAAGGTAAAAAAAGAATGAAAATGATTGGTAAGGTTGAAATTCCTCAGGAAGCGTTACTTGCTGTTCTTCAAATAGGAGATGATTAGTATAACGTTAAACTAAATGTCATATTTTTTCAAATCCCGATCATCTTTTTATTCTTTTTTGTTCACCATACCTCTTTTTTTTGTCTATGAAGTAAGTATACTTTTTCTTTCAAAAGATGATATCATAGTTGTTCGTAATGGCGCCGACTTTTTGATGAGAAATATTTTAGAATCTTTCGATATCTATGGTTTGTATGGTCTGGGGTTTGTCTTTTTTTTCGGTTTTATTTTCACATTTATCTTTTTCTTAAAAAATGAGAGAACAAGAGAAATAAACTCTAATTTTCTTTTTTTTATGTTTATTGAAAGTGTTTTATGGTCATTTACCTTATACTTAATGTTATCGAAGTTTATGTTAGTACTAATGAATCCTACTGGTAAGATGCTTTTACAGCAAGTAACATTGGCTATTGGTGCTGGGATTTATGAAGAGTTCTTATTTAGAGTATTATTAATTGCTGGATTGGCTAATATATTAGGTTTTATTTTTTTGTGGAAACAATTAGCCAGGAAAATAGTTGCGCTTATAATTTCTGGTGGTATTTTTTCAGCATTCCACTTTATGGGCGAGTATGGTGATTTTTTTTCTATGGAATTATTTTTATTGCGATTTTTTGCTGGAATTATTTTAGGTTCCCTTTATCTTTTTAGAGGGTTTGGCATAACCGCATATACGCACAGCATTTATGATTTAATAGTATTAATAAGAATGACGTTAGTATAATTTTTGTGGTATTAAATATTCCTTGTGTGGTTAGGAATAAATTATTAGTGGAACTATCACAAGATAATGAATGTTATAATTTAATTATAGTAAATGAGAGGTATTTCATCCTTACATTTGATATGATTAATTCTTTTATTTTCAATCTAAAATATAAATAAAAATGTACCCTGTAGTTCTTGAAATCGGTCCAATAAAAATATATTCATTTGGTTTAATGCTCGTTACAGCATTTTACACTTGTTATGGATTGCTGTACCTTGAAATGAAAAGATTGAAATACGATACAGAGATTGCTTCTGATATTATTTTTTGGTCTGCTGTTGGTGGTGTATTGGGTGCTAAAATATATTATTTAATAGAAAATTTAGATCGAACTATACAAGACCCTTTGGAGATGATTTTTAGTGGGTCTGGTTTAGTCTTTTTGGGCGGCTTAATAGGTAGCATACTATGTGTTTCAGTCATTCTCAAAAATAGAAATTTACCATGGTATTTATTTGCCGATATCATTGCTCCTTTGATAATGCTTGGTTATGCTATTGGAAGGATTGGTTGCTTTTTAGTAGGTGATGATTATGGATTACCAAGCGCATTGCCATGGGCAGTGTCTTTTCCTGAAGGTTTACCTCCAACTACAATTTCAAGTTTTTCAGTGTACTATCCTTGGGTTGACACCTCAAATATTAATTCTGAAATTTTTAAAGTGCACCCTACTCAGTTGTATGAATCAGCAGCTGGTATCTTTTTCTTTTTACTTCTTTGGTCTAGACGTAAAAAAATACAAATAGCAGGGACTATGTTTTTTAGTTATTTATTATTAGCAGGTATTGAAAGATTCTTTATAGAGTTTTTACGAACAAATGAAAAATATTTATTTGATATTTTTAGCGGGGCTCAGCTTATAAGTTTTCTAATGATTTTTATTGGCAGTTATTTTTTGTTGTTTCCAATTTTAAATACTAATGTTGAAAAGGTACCATAATAAAATAATTAATTTATTTGCAGCAATTAGCTTAATTCAGGCTCAGCCTAATTTAAGCGTTGTAACTTATCAAGCTTTCCCGCCTGAACTAAATATTTTAAATATAAATCCCAGTTCGATTGAATGGGGCGTTGCCGGTAGTTTTCTATTATTAGATAAAATCGATAATCAATTGGTGAGTATTGGTTCTCTTTACGGGATGCAAACAGTAGGTGGGTTTGGAAGAGGGTCTTTTTCATTTTCTGAACCAATCTGGGTTGGTGTAGATCCGCACGGAATTTCTATTATTGATAGATTAGAAAATAAGGTTATTCAATTAGACTATAGGCTCAATTACATGGGCGAGATAAACCTAGAACCTAAGCTGTACCCTGATCTTGCAACTATCGACCAATGGGGAAGAATACTAATCTATTCTTCTCAATTTCATAGTGTTTTTTCCTTGGAGCATAGATTGCTTAATAAAATACCATTAATAGATTTAAATAGATTTTCTAAAATCAGCTTTTGTATAAAACAACTTAATGTAAACGAAAATGGCGATATCGGCTTATTAGATTGCGACTCTAATTTTCATCTATTCTCCAGGCATGGAGAATACAAAAACTCATTCACCTCAAACATAAAATCTGGAGAGTTTTTGGTGCCTTTGCGTAATTCATGGTTTGTTTTTAATACAATTGGTGAAGGGGAGTCAATTATAAAAAAAATTAAGTTACAAATACCTAACGTTAGTCTACCAGTAGTCGATGTTAAAAGTTTAAATCGGTCACTGGCTGTATTATCAAAGGATCATATATTGATTTTAAATGCTAAATTAAAATAGTGTGCGTTTTTTAGTTGTTATCATCCTATTTAACTTAATATTTGCTAATAAAAAGTCAATTAGTGATACTCTCTTTTTACGCTCAAGCAAAAATTTATATTTCTTGAGTGAAAATTTTATATTTCCAGAATCTATGATAATTGAATCAAGTATTGATTCAATTATTCCAGATAGCATTGATTTTTCTAAAGGTCACCTTTTCTGGGAAAACAACTTTGCTGACTCCTTAAAAGTCGTTGTAAAATATGATTTTCTAAAAAAAGATTTACCTCGATCTGTAGGCCCTTTTTGGAGAAATTTGCCATATTTAGATTCTTTAGATTTAAATGAAAATAATATTAAGGATCTTTACATTAATAATGATAATAAAAATCTTTTTACTTCTGGTTCAATCGACAGAAAAATAAATTTTTCTTCTAATGGAATGTCTGAATTCACAGGAGGTTTAAATTTAAGTCTAAGTGGGAAACTTGATAATGATATTTTACTTGGAGCTGTTCTAACTGATAGAAATATGGTTATTCAGCCGCAAGGAGACACAAGAAATCTTGAAGACTTTGATCAAGTTTATATTTCAATGAGTAATCCTTATTTTTCTTTAAATGCTGGTGATATAGTGTATACTAATAAGGTAGATGCATTAATAAATCTGAAGCGTAATGTAATCGGACTTAATACTCATCTTAAATTTGATAAATTTAAGATGAACGCTTTAGTTTCATCCACCAATGGTCAATATATAAAAGTAAATATTACGGGTATAGATGGTGTCCAAGGCCCGTATGAGCTATTTTCATCTACAAATAGTAAAAATATATTTATTATTGCAGGATCAGAGAAAGTGTGGCTAGATGGGCTAAAAATGGACAGAGGAGCAAATTATGATTACATCATTGATTATTCATTGGCTGAAATAATATTTACAGCAAAACATCTAATAAATTTTGATTCTGACATTCTAGTAGAGTATGAATTTGTTGATGATAATTACACTAAAGGAATAATAGCAGGTACGTATGAAACTAGTTTTTCAAAAAATTTAAATATAGTGGCTGGTTTTCATAGAGAGAAAGATAATACAAATGACTTATCAATTGATAATAAAACATATCAAAGTGTTTTAATTGGAGGAGAAAAAGATATTGTCATACCTGGTGCTGTAGAAGATTCTTTAGGTCTCTATTATTCTACTAATGGGGTTTTTACTTTTGATCCTAATTTTTTAGTTAATGATTTTACAAGGTATAATGTAGTCTTTACTAATAATGAAAATGGGACTTATGAGAGACTTATAAATTCGTCAGGTAGAGTATATTATAGTTTTATTCAACTTGAACAAAAAGAACCACTAAAAGATTACTTTAGTCCAAATCAATTAATATCAGCGCCAAAATCAAAGAATCTTTATTTTTCAAAAATTAATTATAATATTGGTAATATTCTTTCTATAAAATCGGTTGTTTCAAGATCCTCAAATGATGAAAATATTTTATCAACCAATGATAATATTATGTCCGGAAATCTTTTTGAGTTTGATGCATCGACAGACTCATTAGAAATAGGTCATTTAAAGTACGGGTTATCATATAATAGTTTAATTAGACAAAAAAAATACACATCGTTTAGCTTAGATAGAGAAGTTCAATTTAGAAGAGAGTGGGACATCGATAGTCTTGACAATTTTGAAGAGAATAAAAAATCTTTTAGTATATATTTTGACATTAAAGAATATAGTAATTCAGATATTCAAATTTCTAGTCTCGACGTTGGAGAGGCCACTAAAAACAGATTAAGTTTGTCACATAAAATTTTAAATGGTTTCTTCAAGGGCAGTGATTTGAATTATAAAGAAATTTTAAATAGTAGAGAAAAAATTAAAACTACAAATATTTCTTTGAAATCTAATATAGGTTATTTTAGGCCATATATAATCTATAAATCAGAAAAAAAATCATATTTTAGATCATATGAAACTGTTGCTGCTGGCTTAAAATATCAAAAAAATAAAAAAATCTTAAATGTTAGTTTGGAAAACAGAAAAGATAATTACAAAAGTAATATACCTAATAATAAAAGTACCGTAGGTACTGATGATATTATTTCATCATTACAATATATTAATCAACAACAAAACGGGTGGAGAAATAATATAATCTTAAAAAAACGTCTGCAAGATGTAAATAATACAAGATTAAATTATTTACTAGGCTCCATTAAAATTAATTATTTTAAATCTAATCAACCTATTAATTATGAGCTTAAGACTTCAACTGAACAAACTCAAAATAATACATACGCCTTGGTTTATGATTCTGTTGGGGTTGGTTTAGGTAATTACAGGTATGATAAAGTTTTTAATACCTACATTAAAGATCAAAATGGATCATTCATCTCATATCTTATCTCAAAAGGATTCAGGACTGTTACCAAGAATATTAAAGGTTATCAAATACTTACTTTAAATTTTAGAAAAGTTAGAAGTGACATGCCCTTAAAAATTAATTTTAACACAAATTTTGATTATAGTGGTTCAAAAATAAGTTTAAAAAATATTTTAAAACCGAACGCTCTGAACCAAAATATCGCCAAATCATATGTTAGTAATATGTTTGAAATTGAATTGAATTTGAAAAATAATAATAGAAGGATAAAAGCCTACAATATTTCATCAATAGATTTGCAAGGATATCATTCTCAAGGAAATGAATTATTGTCAATAAATAAATCGGGTATTAATGGTTTTTCAAATGTGGGTAATAATTCTAATTTTAGTTTTGATAGTTATCATCATAAAAAAAGAGTCCAAACAAGTTTTTCTGAAATAAAAAATAGATATTTAGAGGGTTCATGGCACAAGTTTTCATATGCACTAAATCATTTCAAGATTGAAAATAAAATATCCATACAATATGGTTTAGATCATGGTGTTATGTATCTCAATAATTTCAAAGCATATGGAATAGGTTTTGAATATAATGGCCGTTTGTATATCGGAAAGATGGGAAGTGTAATAACCAATATTGGTCTTAGCTTAAATGAAAAAAAATCAGATTTTACATATATTTCCCCCGAAGCGTTAAATGGACAAACTTTGGGGAAAAATAGCTCTGCAAGTGTCATGTTAAACTATTTTTTAAAGAAAGATATCTCTTTATCATTTTCATTGAATTATTTAGATAATGAACGTTATAAAAATTTGTTGAATATAACCGGAGAGTTTCGTGCATATCTATAAAATACATATTCTAGCTATTTTTATCATTCAAGTTATGTTTTCAAACAACTTAGTAAAATTTAATAATCCTGACAGTCTGATTATTAATCAAACCTTAGATTCTCTTCTTAATTACAATAAGTACTCAAATATGCAATATCAATTATTTTCATATGACGATAATATTCAAAACATTGTATACAACTTATCACACGTTCAAAAAAATATTGACACAATAATTATTAAAAGTAAAACAAATATAAAACCTAGATATCTTAAACATATAATTAAAGATGTTAAGCAAATTTCGATTGATAATAATTTTAATTCTGATATCGCTCTTAAAAAAAAAAGAATGGTCAACAAGTACTATTTTATTAATAAAAAACCTATTATTGACATTGGTATTTTATCAAGAAATAAAATAGGTATGCTAATTAATATATCACCTGAGTTTAATAATTTTTTTTCTGGTATTTTTGGTGGTTCAAAATCTTATGATAATCACTGGAATTTAAATGGGGAAATAGACTCTCAATTAGAAAACCTTTGGGGAGCAATGGAGAGAATTACATTTAAGTGGAAGAATATAGACTCAACAAACCAATCATTTAAAATCAGTTTATATCGGCCACATTTGATGATAAGCGGAATAGGTATAAATGGAGAATATAATTATCAGCTTGTGAACAATAATTATACTGAAACCCAGTTTGGAATTGACATTGAATTTTCCAACAGATATTATGGGTCATTTTACGTTGGGTACCATCAGGGAGATATAACTAGCACGAAAGAAGGGGTAGAAAAAAAATATTTTTCTACAAATTATAAAGCTTTAAAATTTGTTTTTAAACATAATAGTTTGAACAAAAGTATTATGCCAAATAAAGGACGAAAACTTGGCATTGATTTTGATATTGGTGAAGATCACTTTCTCAATGAATTTTATTTTAAAACCAAATTAAATTTTATAGGTTTTTATAGTTTGCTGGACAAACTAAATATTTGTTTAAAATCAAATAACGATTTAATAAAACCGTTGAGAGGGGAGATCGGGCGGTCTAGGCAAATAAACTTTGGCGGTGTAAATAGCTTAAGAGGATATTCCAATAATGAGTTTAAATCAAGTTCAGTATCAATTAAATCGTTAGAAATACATTACTCTGTCGATAATTTCTTTAAAGTAATCGCTTTTATGGATGGTGGTTTTGCAAAAAATTATTATTCAAAATTTAGTTATGGTTTTGGGTTAAATAAATTATCAAAAAAAGCTTTGATAGAAGTTCAATATGCTATCCCATTAGGGTTTGCATTGCAAAATGGTAAAGTTCATCTAAAGTGGTTGACTAGGTTATAGTTTTAGACTGTACCATTATTAAATTAAGCACTATGGTAATTAAAAATATTTACATTCATGCAATTATAGTTTTAATTCTTATAATTAGTTGTGAATCAAAAAAAAACTCTATTGGAACGGATGATGAAGTTCGCATTGTCTGTTCAAAAGAAGATGAACCAATAATTAAAAAATATTTTGAAACTATCTTTAATGACACCATATTTACTCCAAAACCTGAGCCAGTATATAAATTATTTTTTTATAGACCATCTAATTATCAAGATTTGAAAAAATATGCACACCTAATTGTTGGTTCAGTAAATAGAAAAAACTCAAATTCTGGATTTCGATTGATTAAAGATTTATTACCGAAAAATCAATCTTACAACTTCAATAGTGAGAACCCTCTATATCTAAAAAGAGATTTATTTGCAAAAAACCAAGTCTTTATGGTCATAAATGCAATAAATAAGGTTCATTTGTATAAAGATTTTTCCAAAAATAAAAAACTAATTCATGATCATTATAATCAACAGTTTAATCATCGAACTAATAGTTTTTTATTCAAGGACTCACAAGTTGAAGAAGAGAAAAAATTAAAGTCTGATTATACCTGGGATATCAGAGTACCTTGGGGTTGGGAGATTTTAAAAAACGATAGGGATTCAAGATTGTTTTGGATGGGAGCCGAGTACCCTTACAGGTGGCTTTCGGTAAATTGGGAAAAGGGTAATCTTATCAATGATGAACTAATAGTTGGGAATTTTTTTTGGAAATCTTCAGAAAGTCATTACGAGAATATCTCATTTAGTGATTATGAGTTCAATCTTGAAAAAATTTATTTTAACAAGTTTCCAGGATGGCGGTGTACTGGAGTTTGGGCTTCAAATGATTCGCTAGAAGCAAAAGGTGGGCCTTTTCAATCTTTTTTATTTTATGATAAAATTTCAAATCGGACATTTCATATCAATACTTTAGTCTACAGCCCTGGAAAATCTAAATCAGCCTATATAAGGCAATTAGAATATATTGCAAAATCTATAAACACGAGTTTTAATTAAAATTGAAAAAAATTCTTATTACAGGCGCTTCTGGTCAATTAGGTAAAACCTTGAAAAATATATTTAAATCGAGATATAATATCATTCCAACTGCAAAAAGCCATTACTTTAAACAAAAAAATTATTTTCTTGATATAACAAACCATTTATTAATTAAAGATATTGTTGCGGCTACAGCTCCTGATATTATTATCAACCTAGCTGCTCTAACCAATGTTGATCTTTGTGAAAAGAGACCGGATTTAGCTCATTCAATAAATTTTGTAGGTTTAGAAAATTTAGTAAAAATATTTAATGGACCTATTATTCAATTATCGACTGATTATGTTTTTGATGGGAAAATTGGACAGTATAGTGAAAATAGTAGTGTTAATCCAATTAATGAGTATGGTAAGACAAAACTTAAAGCTGAAAATTTTTTAAAAGAAAACTCAAAAGACAGTTTAATTATTAGAACAAATGTTTTATACGACTACATAAGTAAATCTTCAGCAAGTTTTTTAAATTGGGTCGTCAAATCGCTCCAACATGGTGAAAAGATTAATGTTGTTGATGATCAATGGAATAATCCGACATGGACTAAATCTATTGCTGTATTAATAGATAGGGCTATTAAACGTGAATTAAATGGTCTAATTCATTGGGGTGATTATGACTATATAAGTAGATTCGATTTTGCAAATAAAATTGCAGATACTTTTAAATTAAAAAAAAACTTGATTCAGCCTATTAAAACTTTTGAACTTAATCAAATCGCTCCGAGACCATTGAAGGGGGGGCTAAATACTGATATGGCTAAAAGTATTTTAAACTTAGAACCTTCTAAAATCAGTGATTGTTTAGAACATATTTTTGGGAGCATAAATTCATGAAAACTTTAGTTATTTCACCTACTTATAATGAAAAGAAAAATATTAAACGTTTGGTTGATATGGTTTTGGGGGAAAACCCTGAATTTGATTTATTAATCGTTGACGATAGCTCTCCAGATGGAACTGGAAATAATGTAAAAAAACTTCAAAAAAAATATAAGAATTTATACCTTGAAACTCGGTCTAAAAAATCTGGTTTAGGTACTGCTTATATTTTTGGATTTAAATGGGCTTTAGATAATAAATATGATTATATAATTCAAATGGATGCTGATTTATCTCACAACCCTAAAGACTTGCCTGCTATGGTAAAAAAGCTCAAAGATTATGACCTCATTATTGGAAGTCGTTACATAAAAGGTGTTAGTGTAGTGAATTGGCCGCTTCGTAGGTTAATGCTTAGTTATGGGGCAAATGCTTATTCAAGAATGATAACTGGTATGCCAATAATGGATGGTACAGGCGGTTTTAAAGCTTGGAAATCGAACGTTCTTGCTTCTTTAGATCTTGATTCTATTAAATCTCAAGGATATTCATTTCAAATAGAAATGAATTTTAGAACTTGGGTAAAAGGTTACAAAATTAAAGAAATACCTATTATTTTTTCTGACAGGACGATAGGACAATCAAAAATGTCTAAGACAATTGTTTATGAGGCAATATTCATGGTCTGGAGATTAAGGGTCTGGAAAATATTTAAATGGCATTTTTAAATTGAGAATAGTATCGATAATCATTGTTTCATACAATGTCCGTTCTTATTTATCCAACGCTATAGATTCAATATTAAAATCAGATTATAAAAATTTTGAAATTATCGTCGTTGATAATAATTCTTACGATGATACTTGTTATTATTTAGAAGAAAAGTATAAAACAGTTCATGTTATACCAAATGATACAAATGTAGGATTTGGTAAAGCCGTTAATCAGGGTGCTAAATTTGCCAAGGGAGAATATCTTTTTGTCTTGAATCCAGATACAATCATTGAAGAAGATACCATTTCTAAGCTCATAAAATTTATATCATCGAATAAAAATATAGGTATGGTTGGTCCTAAAATTTTGAATGCAGATGGGAGTCTACAATTATCTTGTAAAAGGTCGTTTCCAACATTAAAAGTTGCTTTGCCTAAAATACTTGGTTTAGACAAAATATTTCCTAACTCTAAATGGATGGGGAAATATAATTTGACTTATTTAGATCCTTTGAAAAATCATACTGTCGATGCTATAAGTGGATCCTGCATGTTGATTGATTCTATTATTTTCAAAAAAATAGGTGGTTTTGATGAAAATTTTTTTATGTTTGGTGAAGATCTTGATATTTGTTTGCGAATATGGAAAGCTAATTATGAGGTCCATTATTTTTCTGATACAAAAATAGTACACTATAAAGGTGAATCTGTAAAAACTGCTCCTTATGATAGTAGACAAGCTTTCTATGCTTCTATGGATATTTTTGTAGATAAACATTATTCATCAACCATCAGTTCTGTAACCAGATTTTTTATATCATTAGGTATACGATTAAATAAATTTTTAGCTTCACTTAATGAAAAGAAATCATTATTTCTTTCATTGTTTTTAGATTTAAGTATAATAACAAGCTCATTTATTTTCGCTGTTCAATTTAGATTTAGTAATTTCGATCCAATCATCGATAGCCATGGTCTAGTCCCTTTAGTTTATGTAGCATTATGGATTTTAGTATGCTCTTATTTTCAATTATACTCTAGATATATACTTTCTTATTCCCGGGCGTTAATAGGGACCGTAATTGGTTTTCTTTTTGCTGTTTTATTTACATACTTCTTTAATCAATTCGCCTATTCAAGATTGGTAATCATAAATTCTTCTATTATGATAGGATTCCTTTTGCCAGGATGGCGAATATTTACACACTATTTAATTTCAAGAGGATATTTTAGGGGT
>Ga0114997_10000614_pt1 | contig 29535 bp, 17 predicted proteins | sample ArcticOcean_MG_C_2_FD_87045 | JGI IMG/M metagenome (GOLD analysis project Ga0114997, IMG submission 87045) | Marine microbial communities from western Arctic Ocean - ArcticOcean_MG_CB4_136 | ecosystem: Environmental > Aquatic > Marine > Oceanic | place: Arctic Ocean: Canada Basin | collected... | reverse complement strand
GGGGAGCGCGCCCAGCCCCGGTGCTCATCTTGTGTGAGTGCCTCACCCCCCCCCCCCCCCCCCCCCCCCCCAGCCAACTGCACCAACACACACATGCGGGGCGCCGACACCGCAAACACAATAACGTTCTATTAAACGCAGTGTTGGCGGGCCTGGCACGCGCGATGCACCTCACTCGCCCCCCCCCCGCCAAAAGCGCTGCTTTAACAGCCGAATGCGCCGATTCGTACCCAATCACAAGGTGGGGGCTTCTGTTGGGGGTGGTGAAAGAGCTCGACACCCCAGCGGCGGCACAAGTGTCGGACGAGAAGTTCGCAGGCGTCGCGGAAGTCGGGGAGATGCGTAGATTCGAAAACTCGGCACAGAATTGGATTACAACATGCCGGGGGTTGGTGTTGCGGAAGCGTTCGGGAGAAAGCGCGATTGCCGCGAGAAACGTTTTATGTCGCCGTACGCTCGTACGCCGAGCGACGTTGTTGGAAAGCCAAAAAAGAAGCCAGGATGACGTAGTAGAAGAAGGCTTGACAGCGTTCGTTCTCGCGAAAGTCCCTGCAGGCGAACTGTGGCCCGGGCGAGTGCGTGTCGACAACCAGTTGATAATGAAGCAAGATAGAATGTGGGACGAATTTGCAAAAAACAAAGAGTATACATATGTGAAATTTGGGGTTGACAACGATCGAGCAGGAAGTGGCGCAAGGTTGAGCGCGCTGCGCGCCGCGAAGACTATTGTGAAAAGCTGGGAGCGGTCGCGGGGTTGCGACGCAAGTGGGAAAAGAAAGGCCACCGTCGCGGCGAAGCAGACACTCCGTGCTTTGCAGAACCCCGAAGCGAAGGCGACGAAGAAGGAGTTAACGCTCGCGGAGCGGTGCGCCAGAATCGCGGAGGGGGTGGGAGAAGATGAGGCGATGCGACGGTGGCATCGCAACGACAAGCGAAACGCTGCTGGGCGCGAGGCGTTCTACCTTAATAAGAACGAGGTTTGGACTGCAATGCCGGCGGTTACATTGCGGGCGCTCGGACAGCGTACGGGCGAGCAAGATGTGTTGCGGAACGCGCTACACGCAACACCGCGCCCAACAACAGATTCGGCGAAGCCAGGGGCGTTTGGTACGTGGTGTTGTAAAACGGGACTGAGCGCGCCACGAGTCAAAAGAAGTGCCCATTCAACCCCAGGAGTCGCCCGTGTTAAAGTGAAAGATCGCAAAGCCGAGGCGTTTTTGTTGCCTACATCGGTGTTTCGGGGGTGCGGGGTTGTATGCTCGACAGCACGTAATGGAGGGCACAAACCCGAAGGGGTATGGATACCCACTAAGATCGTTGAGAAAGAGTACGCGGCGGCACAGTGGTTTGAATCAGCTGTGCGTTACGGCGCGGACAACAAGCGGAGGGGGTGTCTGGATTGTATGCCAGTGCAACCCAACGAAGCTGCAATGGGGTGGATCGTCGACGACGCCGAACGCGTGATGCAGGCATTTCTCGCTGCATATGGCCCGATACAGTGGGCGGCGGATGCCGCCCGTGAAACCCCGAGCTCGGAGAAGGGTGAGGTGGGGAAACAGGAAACGTTCTTGTGTCCAGCCATTGTGGGCGTGGCTGTGGGGAATTGGGTGGCGCGAGCATCGCTACTTTTGGAAGCGGCGACTTGTGTTGAAGAGTGCGGTATAAAACCGGGCAAAAAACAAAGAGTATACATATGTGAATCTCTCGCGGGTTCCAAGTGCTCCACAGAAATGTACACGGGGGGCTCGGCAACGCGCACGCTGGGGGATAGGAGTATCGAAGGTCGCGGCCATTTGCGCCGGATTTGGCCAATTTCGTTGTTCCGGGGACAGTTCAACGCTTGGGGCAACACAGAACCAAGGTGCAGGCGCCCACATTCTGCGATAGGAACTTCGTTTAACGGCTATAAGCTGCTTCTACGACCGAAGAGGAAGTTCGCCAACACGACGAACGATGCGCGCACGCAAGCGATTCGCTTGGCACTGGCGGTGGCCAACAGCACTGCCGCCCGTTCTGCCGACGACAGACTGGGTGCTGTTTTTACCGCGGTGTGGGGTGGAAATATTTGGCGTGTTCTACACGCAGACAGTCGGGGGCAACGCGATGCGAGCTGGCGAGGGAAAAGTGGTAAACACGACGTCAGGCGTGCTGGCCACTGCGACGCCCAGTTTCACAAAACCGCACAGTTGCGTCGTGATGGTCTAGATGGTGTTTCGCCACAGTTTTCTGAAAGCGAGATTGCAGCAGTTCTTGCACAAAACTTCTTCTTTATGTCTCTTCTCCGCGGTTCTCCGGAGGCAAGCGATATTGTGTTAAGAGCCCTCGACCACGCGTGGGATCGGGCAACGGCCGAGATGACAGAAAATGGGATCGACGCCGCAGATGTTGACGTTTTGGGAGAGTTGACCCTCGATGCAGATGTTGCAAGTTTACTTCGACGACGGTGTTTCTTGGACCAAATCCCAGTACAGTCGTTTGCAATCGCAGCGGCCACGTTCGAAGATTTAATGGATATAGACAACGAAGCAATGTACCCCACGTCGACAATGCTTTCAGCGGCTGCAGCGGCGGAGGCCCCCCTTTCCGACGCTGTTTGCCCGGTGGAGTGCGTGCATAAGATCGACAGCCGAGACGATTTGCCCGCCGAGCCCGTCGAAAAACCGTCGTGTGTGTATTTTGAAGAGAAGAGCGGGGCAATCGTATGTCGCTACTGGCACGGATGTTCGTTTTACGTGGAAGCCCCCAGAAGTGCCATAAGGATCGCGGAGGGGGTCGGAAAGATGAAACAAGGAAGGCATGCCATCCGCATTGCATTTCCGAACAAGGCGACGACAGCCGAATTAGACACGTTTTCGACGGCGGTGGAATTCCAAGACGCTTATTGGTATCCGATGGACGGCAAAACAACCGAAGAGATCGCCAAACTTTTTGATGTGGATCCCATTCACATTGCATTTGCCGCGACCCAAGCACCTCCAACCTGCCGAACTGCAATGTGTTGCATTCCCAAAAAACAGGGGGCGTACACCGTCGAGTTACGGGGAGAGACCGCCACCCCCAAACCTACATGGACTCCTACATGGGAGAAGACTCCTACATGGGAGAAGAATTTAGGAGCCCATGCACAAGGTTGCGCCGTCTCCCGCAACACCCTTTTGAACCACCAACGTGGCAAACGCGAGCAGTGGCACTTATTCCAAGCCAACAGGTTGCGCTCGTTCGATAAGGAGGACATTAAACTCTGTACCCTCCAAGCTGTTACAGCGCCACTGCGTATCTTCGACGAAAAAGTGGCGCTTCTTTGTGCTAAGGCTTGTGCTAAGGCGACAGCAATTGCGAAGCCCCCCGCCCATGGGAAGGCCCCCGCCCGTGACCAGACGGCGGCGCGCGCCGCCAGTGGGGAGCCCCCCACCATTGGTTGTGCGTCGTGCGCGAAAAAAGGTCCGGCGCAGACAATCTTTCTCTGGGGGGTATTCGAAGACATGCTCGCAATTATGTATAACCTTGAAGTCGCTATCGAGATGGACGCGGTTGAGGTTGTCACAGATGAGCGTGTCGTATTCCAACACTCGTTTGTGAGAGACAATTATAGTTCACCACCGTGCAAAGGGTGCCAGCACAAGCTCATTACCGCGTGGGTCGTCGCGGAGGCCACACCACAGGATCGCCGGGCGGAGGCCACACCACAGGGTCGCCGGGCCGGCGGCTTCCACATCGGGTTGGAGAATGCCACGACGGACGGATACCTGGTTTGGCTGCGCGTCATATACACCCACCCTCAAAAAGAAGGTTGGCCTGCAACAGAAAGCTGCAAACTTTTGGCTAGTCCGGGGTACGTGGTCAAGGGTGTTTTACTCAACAAGGTCAGAACGCTTCTCGCGTTGCGCGTGGCGAGCTTCAAAGAGCATATGCCACTCGATGCCGCCGTACGGGCTGCCCTGAGCGCGGGGATCGACTGTATCACGACCGCCGGAAACCTGGCCCTGGCCGTACCGAGGGGGCGCGGACGCGCCAACGTAATTGCCAATGCGCGATGCTCTCGGTGCGATGGGACCAATCAGGCCGATCGGACCTTCTCCTTCACATCCAGTATGATTCGAGAGCAAGTAGACGTGGCGAAGAAAACCCTGTTTTTGCCGGTGGGAAAAGACGCGAGTGTTTTAGACGACAGGTATGCGTGCACGATCCTCCTCGCCGCGCTGAGGACACACAAAGTCAAGCACAGGCGCGAAGGCGTACCGCCCGCTGGTATACGCCGTGCCGCGGTTGACACCCCGGTCGCCGGGTTAGGTGCCGTTGGTGTCGTCGAAGCCGAACAACCACCGGAGGCGCGGGGAGCAGCTGCGCCCGCGCCCCTCGAGGCCGCGCCCCTCGAAGCCGACCGGCGCCCTGCGATCGGCGCACAGGAGCAGCAACAAGCAGGCGTAATGCATGTAGTAGCTGAAAACCCTGGCATGTTCGCCACCGTCGTCGGCGCGGCAGCGCAGGGCGCGGGCGCGGTAGCGGGGGGCGTGGGCGCGGTAGCGGGGGGCGTCGCCGCCGCCGCACGCGCCGCCCGCTCGGTGGCGGGCGGGTGGCTCGACGGTAACCCCCCACCCCCCCGAGATCCCAACTGGACTCTTGGCTCGCCCCTGAACGCAGACAAGTTCAAAGCATTGTTGGATGAGGTGGAGAATACAAATATATGCACAAAGCTAGATAAGTGGTTAGACAGCGTTGGTGTGCCCGAAAAAACAACAGGATGTACCAACGTGTCTTTGCATTGGTGGCAATTCGCGACGAGCAGGTTGAAATACCACTGTATATGCGAGGCGGACGAGTGCGCCAACATCAAAAGTATTCGCAAACTTGACAGGATTTCCGCTTGGTTGCGCCGTGCGGAGGCAGAGGCTGGCGCGCGCAGACACTTGACGAAATGAAAGCGGCGTTGTTACATAGCATACGGCCGGCGGTGGTAACGCGGTGCCCCTCCCCATCGCTTGTTGCGATGGCCTTCGATAGCGTCAGCCGAGTGATGGCCCCCAACATTGCGCCGAATATGGTTTCGAGCGGCGGTGCTAACAGCGCTGCCGACGATTACGGGTTTCTGTTCGGCAACGGCGCGCCGCAGAGACCATTCCAGATCGGGGAAGGTCGCGCCGAAACACATCAACATCTCCCCGCTGCGTATGCCGGGAAGCAGCCTTGCAAACCCGTCGCAGACGCAATTAACGGCCTTGTTCTTCGGAACAAAGCGTTTTTCACGACTCTTGTCCTTCCGTGGTGTCATACGGACCAGCTCACGTTTCAGTGGAACGAGTGGCAGTTTAACAACACCCTCGCCGGTCGCATCCCACACGAGGGCGCACCGCGCATCATCACCAGCCAAACGCGGGTGCACACCGGCACGACGCTGCGGCGCGGGCTCGCAATGAAACTTGAACACGGTTTTAGCAAGACAGAAGAGGGGAGAAAAACCTGTCTACGACAGATGATGGGCATCCGCAATTGCATCCAGCTGACGCAGGACCACGACGTGTTGAACGAACTGTTGAACTGCCACCAAGAAGAGAAGAAGTGGCTGCGCGAGAGAGGGACGGTGCCAAATACCCCGCGACAGTTGATGGAAATGGGACTGTCGACGTGGGCATGTGTGCAAAAAAGTCCCAAGGGACTCGACATCTTACACGAGCGGATGAAGTCCGCGTTGAAGGCGCGCGGATGCACGCCGAACATTTGGCTTTTCCCGCCGAACATGAGTATGTTCTTGACGATGGTACATCCCGAACGGACCGAATACCAGATCGCTGGCCCCCAGGGCGTGATGCGTTTAGAGGAGGGTCCGGACGCAATGACGTCCTTCCGGGGGGTCCCCGTGTTCGAAACTTCCCCGTTCGACATCACGGATAACGACCCCCCGATCGACCTGCTTCGCCGACGAAGGATGACTGGCGAATTTTACTCGATGCACGACCACCTCGTCGGGTCCCGCTCGGACGGCACGTACAAGACACACTGGCGGGATATCGTGATTTACAACGAAAACACTGATAACTGGGCCCGCATCTCTCTCGAAAGGGCGCTGCTCAACACGGGCCGGTTTGGCGAGGCCGACGGTGATGTCGAAAGCGAAACGACGATCATGGAGGATACGCCAAAGGATTTCATGATGAGTGGTTGGCACGACAGCGAGCCGCAACAGGATACGGTGATGGAGATGTTCGCATTTGACCAGCGGCGCAGCGCGAGCGCGCGCGAGAGCGTATTTTATGCAAAGCGCAGGGCACAGGTGCAACAGGGCGACGCCGCTCGCGCGGTGTGCTTTGTTGCCGAATTGTGCTTCCCGCAGTCGCAGAGGGGCGCGAATGCCGCGGCGAATTCTGCGGTTGGTAACAGAATGTTCGCGTCGATGGTGGACGCGGTGCTTGCAAACCTCGAGAAAACGGCGCATTTCGGGATTAGATTCGCACACTTTTTCGACGACGCGCGTCGGAAGGTGGACGGGTTTATGCAGAGCACCGTCGCCCTCATCCTCCAAGAGGTGCTCGACAAACCAACGCTTACTGAAGAGCAAACGCGCATGGCGCAAAACTGGTTTGAGCAATGCGACGCTCGTTGTGGCGACTATGCATTCGGCGACAGTGGCCGCGTCCTCATAGAGACGCGCTCCCGCAACATCCTTTTCAACTCGGGCCCCAAATGGGAAGAAGCGGAGAGGGACGCCATATGCTCTACGGCGAGCGGGCTGCGGGCGCTTGTTGCTATGATTGTCGCGATAGCGCCGGTTGGAATGAAACAATTCAAGTTTTTCATGCGACAAAACGTCCCAGTGCCAGTTTCAGTGCTCTTGTTCCGGCCGTTTATCCAGCACAACATGAGTAGCGCGATTTTAATGAAGGGTGGGTACGAGACGGGTGGCACCTTTTACGGGCATTCGGACTTCATGCTCGGAAACGATGCTTACACCAAAGTGCACCTCGGAAACTTCACGTTTTACTCCAAGGCGATTGTCACGAAATGGCAAAACGTCCAAATTGCACACGACGTGTTCGCGAATGGATACATCAGCGGAAACAACGTTAAATTTCACGGCAAACGGTCGAAGAAGATGGTGACTTACATGATGGGTCACACCCCGGAATCAGAGGAATACGACATGCCGTCGCTTTACGCGTGCGCAACCTCGTGCGCGAAAAACACCGACAAGATGGTTCTCGACATGCTGAACAACGACGCTGACGCTGTCAAACACTTCGAGTATTCCGGATCGGCGGCGCACTTCGAGTGGGACGACCAGGCGTTTGCCGAGTCGTATTTCGCGTTGACCAACCTTATGCAAGCGAACGATGGCGGCGGGGAACATTTCCACCCAAGACGGCGACAGATCAACTCTCTGTGTTTCCAGGGGCACCAGGGGATGTGGCGCGTCACCGGGGCGCACAGTGGTGATTACAGCACGGTTGTACAAAACCGCGGCGCGTGGGGGGAAACGTATCCCGGGTGCGGCGAGTGGCGATCTGGAAAATTCGAGAAGAGGCCTGGTCTAAACAGCAATGCCAGCGGCGCTGTCACGGTAGCGAATCTAGTTTATTAATTCTCGATACACACAACCGCCGTAGAAGTGCCCAGCTGCGCCTGTGCCGCGCGCGTGTTGCTGAACAAATGTGCGTTCGATTTGTTCGACGTTTGGCACCGAGATGGTCAATTGTTTAATAACAGCAGCAGCACAAGGAGACGCGCCGCCGACACGCCAACGGCGCGCCTGTTACAGCGCACGTTGTATCATATAATCACAGCATTGTTGCATCGTCGTTCCGAATAGCGCCTATTTGCCGAGCCGCCCGCCTAAAAATTGCCACAAGAGCCGCAAGCGCCACACCCCGCATTGTGGCCGCGGCGAAATGCGCGGCGCTACCCCCCCCCCGTGCGCAGGCGCTAAGCGCTTCAACTGTGGCGCCGACGCAAACGAGTCCGCGCGCCGCCCACACACACGACGCAACCCTCGGATCGGTTGTCGTGTATACCTGCGCCCCCGGCGACAAACGGTGCGTGCGCTTGCGCAACTTAACGGGGGGCGCTGCCCCCCGATCTCCGCCCTGGACACGCACCGCTGTCGCCAACGCCTCGGACTGCGCCTCCTGTGTTTGCGCCTCCTGTGTTTGCGTCTCCTGCGCCGGCCTTGCAGTGTCCACAAACGTCGCCTCGTCGTACAAAGAACACGGTGAAGAGCAGTGTGTGTAATGTTCCACGCCGTATAAACCGACGGCGCACAACACGGGCTGCCATGCAATAAACAAACCGAGGAGCCAGTCGCCTACCAGCAACCCCGCTGCAAGGGCGACAACGACCGCGCTGTGTAGTTGAGCGGGGGAAAACACTTTCGCGGCCGCCACCGCAGCACGGGCGAGCGCGACCATCATCACAATCGACACGATCGCGGGTACTAAACTTATCATACACAGAGATGTATGTTTCGTCCACTCACGAGAACAATCTTGATCTCGTTTATACGCGTAAATCGTAACAAGTGGTGTAGCACGGCCCGGCGCCGTTCTTACCAATCCCCTGCCTCACTCGCGTGCCGGGCCGTTTCTTTACTCTATAACAGGTCGTCGCCCGCCGCGTCGTTTGTACCCAGCTTTGAAAACGCGTGCGTGTGCAGCAACGCCTGGGTGTTGGTCCCGATGCACGCGACTCCGAGCATTAACCACACCCACTCAATCAGTGCATACTGCTTTGAATGCAAGTCTGGGCGATTGTTTTCCGAGAAGGATCTAAAAAATACAAGAACCAGCGTTGCGAAGCCGAGTACAAACGGCATAATGCGAAGAGTGAATTCGTCAAACGGGTGAAACTGTACGGGCACGTTTCGCGTCCGGTATATAATTGCGCCGGTTGTCCAACCAAAGAACACGCAACCCGCTATAAAATGCTGTTGGCACGCCCCCTCGCACGCCGCACGTGTCGAAATCGACAGAGCTGTCGTCGAAACCAACACATCAATACACGTGTGGGCGTCTAGCAGTCGCTGCCACGCTGCGTACGCGAGAACACCGAGCGCAAGCACACCGGCGACCACGAGGAGTACACAGCCGTAGAACGAAGAGCCGCTTCCGTCGTCCCTAAAGTAGTATGCGAAAACAAACGGATCTCTGTTGGCTGGCGCCACGCCGCGATCCGCGACAGTGGAAACGAAATACGAGTAGTAGAAAGTTGTCCCCAGCGCAGCACAGAGACAAGCACCCAGAGTGCTATAGCACGCGCATTTATGCAAACATCTCACCGTCGGCGACGCGTCCCCCCTTGACATCGTTGTGTATATTTGTCACGCGCGGGTCGTTTAACAACAGCCGCGCCACTCGAAGCAATGTCTCGGGAACAGCCGGTTTTAGATGCAGTGCACCACCAGTGGTTAAACAGTTCGCGTGCAAGTCGGGCAACACGCATGGACATTCCACAGTCGCGCACCGACGCGGCGTCGGCAGCGCTGCGGCGCAGGTGGCCACACGCACGCTTATGCGACGACGACTCGTTCCGGGATGTCGATGGTCGCGTGTGCATGCCAGTGACATTTGCCGCGAACCCCGGTGTGAGTCTGCAAGACGTCGCCGCGGTTGCTCGTGACATCTCAAGGACCAATGCCGATGCGCGGCTTCAAGTGATGTGTGTAAACACAACACAGCAACTTGCCTTGAATTTTCTTCCTAACCCCGCTCGGAAAACCGTGTTAGCACGGTTGTGTGATCGCTGGGGGAAAAGAGTGGGGTTTCTTGGCGCGATACTGTGGGTGGGATCAACTCTTTTGCGGGTCGTTTTTGCGTGCGTGTAATAATCTCCACGCCCTCGGCTGTCGACGCTAGCGTCCCAAGACGCGCCGGAGACTTAAACGACGGGCAATACCCCCTATACACACATCACAACATGAGCGGGGCGGGGAGCGCCGCTGCGCACGGGCTTTACTCGGCGGCAAGAGGTTGCACCGCGGAGTACATTGGGCAATTGTACACGACTAACGGCCTGGCGCTTGTCAACCAACGACCATTCGTCACGTTGACTCTCACGAGCATGTGGCCCGGTGATATCTGCGGAGCCAAGCGCGACGATATCGTCAGGTGTTGTAGGGAAGCACTCGAGTTCGCCGGCAGCGCGGAAGAAGTGGCACGCGAAACTCTCGCAATGTTCGTCCAAGAACTCCAGCCCGGCAGCGCAACTGTGTACATCGAGCCAACGCGCCTCGCGTTCGGGGCACCGGTGCTGCGACTACGCGGCGCAGTCAAACACACGAACAGCGCCGGTGGCGTTGAAACCGGCGGCGAGCGCGTTCACACAGTCGCGATGTCGTCTCTCACAACGCAAGGAAGCTATGGTCTCGGGGCACACCGCGCGCCCCTTGACACCGCCGCGCTACAAGACATGCGCACCTCCGTCCTCAAAGAAGATGCGACGCAGGAGGAGGTGGGGGGGGAGCCTTGGGTGGTCGAATACTGGGATGAACAACGAGCGCTCGTTCATTGGGTGGACGCTACAGTGCTCCAGTACTGTCCCTCTCTTGAGTTGGACACCACAATGTCGCTGAGTGCGACCCCACACCCGATGGCAGCGGGGGGCGCCTCGCCCACACAAACCGGCGCCGAGGAGGCGCCGGGGGGGGGCTAGGTCTTCATCGCCCAACATCTGCACAAAGGGTGCATCAAACATCGTCGCGAATCAGACAACTAGTCGCGGTTCCCCGCCTTCCCTGCCGCCTTCGCTCTATCGACCGCGCATGCGAAGCAGACCGCCACCACGAGGGACGGTCAAATAAACACCACCTGCTTATGGGGAGAAAGGATAGTTGTATGTACGAATTATCCACCCATCATCGCTTCTCAACGTGAACATGGGTGATGGCCAGCAACAAGATGGACCGTCCTGGATTCTCCTCGATGAACTCTGTAGTGGTGACGAAGAGTTCGCCAAGTTCAAAAAAGAAGAACGGTGGTGGGGAGAAGCACCAGAGTACCATAGTACCAACGCTGCTAAGAAATTTATGCTTCGCCAGCTGTACCCGAAGCGCGGGTCTAAGAAATTTATGCTTCGCCAGCTGTACCCGAAGCGCGGGTCTAAAAAACAACTCAAAAAAGACGACGACGATCGCCTAACAATGTGGGAGGAAGAGTCGCTCACTAAGAGAGAAAACAGCGTTGATCTATTCACGGACATTTTTTTATGGAAAGGGTGGGTCCCACCTCAAAACTTTGTGACTGACTGTCGGAAATTCTGTCCAGAGGGATATTTGATTCGCACACTCGACGATTGTGTTCGAAGGATTTTCCGCTCGGAGAAGAAGGCGGAAGATCTCGCGGGCGCGTTGACGTATTTCGGGCGCCAAAAAGACTGGACAGATTGGAGGGAGTGCTCGACCAAACAGAAAGAAGACAGAGCTGCAGCGTTCATTAAAGCCCTAACATGGCCCGCACCTCCTAACTTTGTGAAAAACTGTCAGAGATTCTGTCCACTTGGCGCTGGGCTTCCGTTGTGTCTCGGCGATTGTACCAACTTAATACCTGCAGAGCCGCCAGGGCCGGGCGCACGCAGGAGCCGGTATTCCAGAGCGAGAGCGTTCATTGAAGGCCTAAAAGAAACAGAAGAGAGTGCTGAAGGTGTCGCTACAACGGAACTAGGAACAGAACAAAAAACAAAAATAACAGAGCTCCATAACTTATGGAAACCACAAATGAAACGCATAAAGAAGGCAATGCAACGGATGGGCGGCACGTTGTACTGCGTGATGTCGCAGGGTAAGCGGGCGGCGACAACTCTCGAGTTGAAAGACCAAGTGCTTCTTATCCTGCAGGAAGCCGAAAAAGCCGGTGTTCCCAAAACGGTTGTGTATGACGCAATCTTTCCAGAAAACGAAGATCCAGAAAACGAAGAAATGGAAAGTTTTGACGATCATGTCAAGATGGCGATGTATGTGAAGGAGCGGGAGAAGGAGTGCGAAGCGGCGAAGGAGCGGGCGATTGCTGCACAGAAGAATGAAGAGGCCGCCAACGGCACCACGGGCTGGTGCAGTGACGCCCTTGGAATTGTTTGCACCCCCGACGGCTGTTACATCCCGGCGGGGCCTCGGCGGGATGTAACAGCCGTCGGCGCGCTGAACGGCGCGCTGCTCTGCATGTCTTCGGCAGTGTGCGGGGCCTTCATCGCCCAACATCTGCACAAAGGGTACATCAAACATCGTCGCGAATCAGACAGCTAGTCGCACCCCCCCCCGCCTTCCCTGCCGCCTTCGCTCTATCGACCGCGCATGTGAAGCAGAACCCGGCGTGTCCCAGCAGTCTGAGTTTGTGTTCGCACCCACCACATTGCCAGTGTCCACACAACAGCAAACACCCGCCAACATAGTCCGGCTCGAGCCCAGACATATCAGCGACGAGCAGCTTGGCCGCCCAGCGCTCAACCACGCACCCACACGCGCATACCGGCGATCGCGCGCGCTGACGCCGCCCAAAACAAACAGAAATGTCCGCCCCAGCCGCGACAAGCGTCCGAATGGCATCTTTGTCTCCAAGACGCGCGGAAATTTGAAGGGGGGTTTGGGTTGTGTAGTTTGTGTTGAGACGCGGACCAACAGCCATGAGCGCATGTACGACCTCCGGGTACCCCATCTGCAGCGCAAGTGTAAGTGCCGTCTCGCACCCATAAACTACGTCGACATTGGCGCCGGCCGCGAGGAGCTTTTTCACGGTGCTAAGATGTCCGCAACGCGAAGCAGCGCAAAGTGGGACCCCGGCGAACCGCCGCCGGCTTCCGTCGACCTTAGCGCCGGCCGCGATGAGCACACCGACCGCCCGGGTTTTCCCCCTCGCCGCGGCATTACACAGCACCCCCCCCCCGTCGCCCTCCCAATTAACGTCTGCACCGGCCGCGATCAGAACACGCGCTATCTCGAGATACGGGCCATGGCCTAGTTCGGCCACCATGCACAGCGGAGTGATGCCGCCGTGCGGGTGGCCGTCAACCTTAGCGCCGGCTTCCAGTAGCATCGTAACCACCGCAACGCACCCCCACCTCGCTGCGGCGTAAAGTGGGGCCGACCCGTCACACGCCACGTGGTTGGGGTCGGCACCAGCAGCCAGCAGCGCCTTGGTCTTCATGAAGAACCCGCCCGCTGCTGCGATGTGCAGCGGCGACATCCCATGCCCGTTGGCATGGTCTACAAGTGCGCCGGCGGCAAGCAACGCTTCGACAAGCCTCAGGGTGCCATAACGACCGGCGGCGTGGCACAACGCTGTCCTCCCGTCGTCACATTCTGGCTCGAGAGCAGCCCCTGCAGTTATTAGCATCAACGCGATGTGCGGGTTGTTCTTCAGCGAGGCAACGAACAGCGGGGTACTGCCGTCCGGCGTGGCTTGGTCTAGGTTGACGCGCCACGCGAGCAGCAGTTGTATAATACTTATGTTGCCCACCAGCACCGCAACGTAGAGTGCACACCTCCCCGCGTTGTCTGTCTGCGAAGTGGCCGCCCCCGCCGCAAGCAATTGTTGGGCGACGTGGGGGCTCCCGTTGTCACACGCGATGAATAAAGGCGTAGCGCCATCTTCGTCTGCTATATCGGTAGAAGCCCCCCGTCGCAGAAGACTCTCCACGGTCCAGCGGTGTGCTTCCAGCGTCGCGACCAAGAGCGGCGTGGCGCCGCGATCATCGACCGAATCCACATATGCCCCCGCTTCGACCAATGCCGCGACTGCCTCCCAATGCCCCTCTCGCGCTGCGACGTGGAGCGGCGTCCACGCGTCGCTGTTCTTTCGGTTGACCTCTGCGCCCGCCGCAACTAATTCGCGGATGATGTCCACGCGTCCTCTGAGCGAAGCGATATAGAGGGGCGCGCTGCACGGCGCGGCGAGGGTTTCTTGGTTAGGGTTCGCTCCCGCGGCGAGGAGTAGTTTCACGGTTTTAAGACTGGCATTTGCATGCAATGCAGCAATGTAGAGCGCGGTTTGACCCGCGCTGTCAGGGTGGTTGACATCCAACTTAACATGTTCGTTCCGATTGTTGTTGTTCGCAACCAACTCTTCAAGAGCTCTATAATCATCTCCGGTCCCGGCGAGGAAAAGCAGCAGCGCTTGTCGCTCCAAATGGTCCTGCGAGTGCAGCGAGCCGTCCCAGGTCGGGAGTACCGAGACAAGCGACTGTTTATTACCAAAAGAAACCGTGATCAGGTGGTCAAAGTGCGCCATTGCGCCGTCTAACACCAATCCACTTTATATCTATGCACCGTGTCTATATATGCAACACCCGGGTACTGATGCTAGTCGTCTTTCGGCGCTCACACACACTGCAGGAGCGCCTTGGGGACTTTACTCCTTCCCGTGTCAGCGACACATATCAAGTGCGCTGCCACCAGCACCGTGGCAACCAAGGACGAAATACATGAATACACGCTGTACCACGATTCGCTGAGCGGGCAGTCGCCATCGTAATTGCAGTACAATTCATAGGGCGGCCCCGCGCGGGAATCGCCGCCGGACGAAGCCTCTCGCGCGATATACCCGAGCGCGGTAAACACCGCAAAGTAAATTCCACCAGCAAAGACGATCAACCACATATCGCAGCGACTTGTGGCGGCCCCATCTGCATTCGACAGTTGGAATTCGTGTTTGTTGGATACTGCGCTGACAGCCGGCATCACATGGTAGAAATACGATCTGAGCCAAATAATCCAACCATAACTGCGGATGTCGTACTCGGGCCAACCTATCTCCCACAAATCTGTCTCCATCGTCGGTTTTATCAGCAGCGACGAGAAATAACATGCGACAGTAAAGACAGCAAGCCCGTGCGACAAGAAACGAGCGGTCGCTGAGAAGCCGCGGTGTGTGTCACCATTAACATCGTCGTAGAAGCATGGACTGAAGATGCCAAACAGCAGGTGGAAAACGAACAACCAGATGGTTGCATGGTGGGCAACGTCGTGTGCTGCGATATCGTAACACACGAAACACAGCCACAGGGCGGATTGGATGCGGGCAGTCAGCTTTTCAGTCCCCGTCATCTTGGAACGTATTGAGGCCTGTGCACGTATTGAGGCCTGTGCACGTATTGAGGCATGTGCACGTGTGTGTGGTTCCCCATTTAAGCGACGCGCTTGCAACTCGAATATTTTTAACCCGCTGCTAAGACCGCGCGCCACCGACTGGGAACACGTCGCCGAGATGACCAAACACAAACGACCGCGCGCGCGAGTGACGGCGTCGAAGAGCGGGGGGGCGGTGGTGCCGTCTACCAGCGCCCCCCCCCCTGGCGTTTTCGATGTGTGTATACAGGAGTTTGAAGCCGATGTCGAAGACGGCGACATGAGAGTCGCCCTTGCTTACTCTGCTTCCCTACGCGAAATAAACAGGAGGCGCGCGTTGCAGCCGCGGGTAGATTCGCGCGTGCAGTGTCGCGAGCACGACTTTGTCTTCGACGAGAACCTAGAGGAACACACGTGCAAAGTATGCGGGTTCGTTCACGTCTGTGGGCAGTCGGGTTGCGATGCTTTGTGCATAAACGTCGAGTCTACACTCGTTTGTTCCAAAACAGGGTTTTGCTTCGGACAGGTTGCGCCGCCACATAGATTCAGCCAGCCGGTCGGCGCTTGCTCGCTGACTATTGCGGGGAGTTCGCGCTGTGCAGATCCCAACAAAATGGAGCGTGCATACACGCACTGTCTTCGCCCCCGCGATGTTGAATTAAGAGCACATCGCTCGGTACAACGATGGCAAAAATTGAGGGGCGAAGCGGAGAGAACAATCAAGGTTCTTTTAGACAGCCCGCAGCGAACTGCATGTGCGGCATTTTACGACACCAGCTACAGAACACGCATAATATGTGAGTATAAACGACGCGTCAAAAAAGAGCGCCGTCGTGGAACCCCGCCAAATTTACACCACTTCCTGGATTTATTATTCGATTGCAAGCGGGCGGTCGTGGTGAGGCGCGCACCGCTAACCGCAGAGATCGTCGAGAGGTACACCAACATGGTTCTAGAACTTTGGAGAATTACAACAAATACGACACAATCGGCGGGGGCGCGGTCCGCCATCATGTTCACACACCACACAGTCGCCGCTCTGTATTGCATGCGCCGCGGCGTGCTTGAACCAGCCGCCGGCGTGAACATCCCCAGCGACGCATGGTTGCAGGCGTATTTGCCTCCAATTCTGTCGCTGGGGACGTTTTTTGGGCTTAAACGAGTCCATACGATTGGCCGAAAGAAGTTTTTACGCGGGATCCGCCAACTTGCGTTGAACCGTGGCCGCGCGGACGCGGTTGCATTTGGGCTACCATCTTAGGGTTGATGCCGCTATAGAAGAGAGTCTAAGTATTGCACACGCACGTTTCTTGAGCTGGCATCAACCCTGCAGGGTCGTCTGCCACCGACCACTTTAAGTGAGGCTGGCACACCTGGATTATGCACGGCATGTCGCGGTCGCGGCCTATTTTCGTACCGCAAGAATGCCACCCGGCAGCAATGGGGCGCCTCCCGTTACATTACACGAGCGGCACGATGGGCGCGACACCAGCCTCGCCCCCGCCCCCCACCCCGCCGACGCCGCCGCCGCCACTGGCCGAGCGACATGCGGAGCTTTCAATTGCGACGTTCAACTGCGGGTTGATGCAATTTAAACTTTTCGGGAAGACCAAGATTCCATATATCAGTGAAGTTTTCGAAAATCCACCTAACGTGGATGCCCGACGAGCGAATATGTTTGATGTTATTGCTAAGAAAATAAGAGAACACGACGTCGACGTCGTGGCTTTTCAGGAAGTCTGGCACGCGACGGCTGATCTCGCCGCGGTTTTATCCGATCGTCTCGGATTCTACATTTTCCCCTGTCCGCAATGGGGTTTGATGTTGGCATCTAAATACAAGATTGTAGCTACCGACAAGCAGAAAATGAAAGTGGTGATGCCGATAGAGACCGTGTTGGGCAGACTTGGCGCTATGGGACGTGGCGTCCAGGGAATACGCGTACAAGTGGACGCGCCGCCGGGGGTCGACACCCCCTATTATTTTGCCGACGTGTTTAATACGCACATCACATCAGGCGGGGTGTTGGATTTGGAAGGGAGTGGGTCGCTTACCCGCGAGATCAAGAAGACGCAAACAATGCAAGCGGTTGCGTTTGCGAGGTCGTGTCGGCATTTATGGGACGGCGAAGCACCCGAGAGGATCGCCGCTGGGTCCTTTCTGTTAGGAGATTTCAATGCAACGGTCGAAGAACTGACGATGGCACTACCGGGTACAATCTGCCCATGGTATCACAAAGAGAACAGAGAAAAAACATCCCGACAAGTCGCAAACATTGTTTCGACGCTAGACGTCTGGTTGCACAACGCTGGCAATGCAAACCCACACGCGCTATCTTCGTGGGATAGTCGGAATGCGCTCGTCAGCAACGGGTTTTACGAACACGCGTCGTCGCAAACCCACAGACCGTCACACGTGTTCATGATACCGACTCTAGCGGACAAGGCTGCGTGTCGCTGCCCGCACCTCGACTGCTGCAATCTTCACTCTATCCCGCGATACGAGCGTTGTACAGATGCCAAAATAGAGAAGATGCTTCTCCAAATATCTCCCGAAGCCGCTGCGTCCGATCATTATGCGATCCTCACAAAACAGCGTTTTGTATTTTAGCATTTCAAATCAGACAAGTTGGTCGTAGAAGAACGTACGGTTATGTTGCAAGCCGAGAAAGAGATGGCACACCACATCGATCGCTTTGTCGACGCGGCGCTTTTTGTATTTTAGCGTTTAGCGTTTTGCCGCGCCAGGGTGTGAAGCGGCGTTGTGACTCCGCGCGCGTCAAACGGTGGCGGGGCGGGCGAACGACGCGGTCCGTATGCTTTTATGATTGACATCGGGGAACCTCATCTCGTACTGGCTTTATATGTCGACCCCCTCTGCCCCCCCCCCGCCCCGCTCGCTCCGACTCCTAGCCCGGTGTTGACATTTCCCGCACGCGTCAAAGCGAAATACGAAGCCGCGCACAACACCGCGGTCGCGTGTGTTATATACACGACCAACAAAATGAGGTTTCCTTCCGTGAACCCGAGATTCACCCATGTTGAGATCTTAGTACCAACGAAATACGCGCCAGACGACGGCGACAAGGGTGCGCCGTACGTATCGTACAGCATATTTGCCGGGCGGAAAGCCCACGCTCTCCCACGGACGTATTTGAACCCCTCGTATAAGTTTTTTTGGTTCCCCGTCTCGGTTGCGAAGATAAAAACAGTGACCAACCATCTGAGGTCGGCGGTAGCGCGGGGGTTCGGGTTTGATGCTATTGGAATGTACACCAATGGTGTGCTCCGCGGCCCCGCGTTTAATCCGTGGACGCAGAAAAAACCTGCCGTGTTTTGTTCGTCGCTAATCGCGCACTCGCTCTTGAATGCCAACGTTCTTCCGAAAGGCACAAACGCCAACCGCCTGTCGCCTGCGGGTCTAGTGCGGCACTTGAGCACTGCTTGTGGATTGGTCGAGATCATGAACCCTAACGAATGCACAATAAACGCGAGCGTTCGACGAGGTGCCCCACTTAGAGAGATTTCTGTCGAAACACGCGGTGGCGGCGGGGGCGTCGCCAAGAAGCGGCAATTGGCTGCGACTGCGACCGTTGCGCAAAACCACAAAGACCGTATCGCTTCGAGTTCACGGGCCGCGGTAGTGGCACTGCGGAAGAAAGAAGACGACAGGAGAGCTAGCGCGTTGCGGCGGAAGACAGAGTTTAAAATTGTCGCGAAGAAGAAGCGTCGTATGTTTTTTAGAACGCGACAAAAGCAAAACAGACGCAGCCGCAAAGACAGGACGCGAATCGCGCCGAAGAACGCGTCGAAGAACGTGTCGGGCGCGCCGGTCGTGATCCGTCATTTCCACGACCATGTTCACCAACACGTAAATGAACATGCGGCCGCCGCGACGGCCGGATTCATCGGAAATAAACCGCCCAAAACCACACACCCCCGAAACGCGCGCTGGGGCTCGAAGACTCTTGCGTTGGTGGTAAATGCGTTCCGCGCGGCCGCCAGCGGCACAGTGAGTTCGTCCGACGGGGGTTCTGAGGAAGAAACGACCTCGTTACTTGTGACTGTAAAAACAGTGTGAACTATTGCTGCGCGTGTTTTGGGGCGTGGAGTGACAGAACGCTCTTTTATAATCCATTGAAGTGTGGGTATGGGGGCCGGACAATCAGCCGCACAATTGGAGCGGGATGTACAATGGGGGCGGGATGCACTTCGTGCGCAGCGTGGATTGGAGAGTAAATCATTGGGGCCCGCGCGGCGTGTTCCCGACGTCACTACTTGTAAATGTAAAAACAGTGCGAGCTACACGCGCGCCGCAGCCGACGCGTTTTCAAATGAAACTTCCCATGCCGGCCAAGATGCCGGTGTAGAATGAATTGTCTTTGCAAAACCGCGCCACGAACCGGCGTACGCGCTGGCACAGTCGTCCGACAGCGAAAACTCTATAGGTGTGCCAGCAATCATGCACCGCGCGACAACTCCTGTTGCGATTGGCACACACGGCATACCCCCGCCCTCGAAAAGAGGCACAGGTGGGAGCATGTGCACATGCCCGCGAACCGATGCACGTTCATAGTCCCACAACAGAGACGTCAGTGGGAAGGACACGGGGCCCACCAAGTACAGTGTGCCCACCAAGTACACGCACCCGCGGTCTGTAGTGTTGCGACACCACCTTTGTTTCTTCGTGCTTTCGTCTCTCCGGATCAACGCCCAGTCGCTGAAACGGCGCCTGTTCGGGCCGTGTGGCGCCGGCGCCGGCGCCACATGAAATGCCCCGAAACTGATATGGCTGTCAGGCCACCAGACAACTGTGCGATTAAAAGTAAACGGCGGTGGCACTCCGAAAAGTTTCTGCAGCGCGGCTGCAAACCGTCGGCCCCTATTGTGTTCTGTCGCGTTGCGGATGTGCAGTAAGTCGAACCCGGTTGGTAGGCATATGCGAATGCTAAACGGCAACCCGTCTCTCGCCTGTAAGTGGGCCGCGGCAACATTCGGCTCGTTTTCCGGCATCCCCTCCATCGCCTTCACGGAATGCACATACTTCCTGGCTGAGCCTGCGAAGACCTCCGCAGCAAGTACCGCTATGGCGCCTACTCCTGCCGACACCGCGGCGAACCCTCTTGAAGGCGCCAACAGACTGCGAAGTACACACTCTTTGGCCAAGTCCACCTGAATTTGTGCCAAAATCTCCGTCCCGAATGTTTCTGCTAAAAATTCGCCGCACTCCCCCGGCGGCTCGTCTGCCGTTAAAAGAGCGAGTTGCATATCACTATCCGTATCCGTCGAACCGTCGTCGGAGAGATCGCCATCCAGCAACAGCGCGTATATATCCGACATCTGCGTTCGTATCACAGAAGAGAGCCGCGCTATTTGAGCCACACTGGCGCAAAACAATGCCACCCGAGACCGCCGAGTTTTATTGTGTTCTTTCCTCTTCCAACCGCGACCGAGAAAACTTCAACCCAGCGGCGAATGTAGGCTGGCTTACATCAGTCAACGCAACGCGGTATTCTTCATCGGCCCGGCGCGTATTCGCGCCGCCGACACGCCAACGGAAGCAAAAGTCGCCAGTCGAGTACCAGGCGCGACCCTCTCAATCTATGTCTTGGTCCTCCCGAAGCCCCCAACGACTGCAGACAGTCAATCGGAACGCCGGGGTTCAAATCCTGCTATGCCCGAGTTAGTTTGGAGGGGGGGCTAAAAAGCACGTGGCTCTGAGAGGCGAGGCTCGAGATTTAGCATTATTTGGTCCATCGCGGCAGTCCGCGGCAGTCTGTGAGGCTTGGGGGCTTTTTTTGCCGCGTGCCGTGCAGCACATGCAGCACATGCAGCACAGGCATTCCTTGCAAGGTCGTTTCGAAGGATGAGTTAAAACCGGGTTTGTCCCCCTGTTGTGTGGGAGCTCGTGCTCTCGGGTCCCACCACACCGCTTTCAGCGCCAGGGACGCTTCCTCTTCTTCCCTGTAATTGGCGACCGCACCAACGATACAAGCTGTTGCAAAGTAAAAGAACCATGAGTAAAAGAGGTAGTAGCGTAAACAGTCGTCTCCCCGCCCCCCGCGCGAGGCTGGGGTACGACGACTTTGCGGAAGCGCTCTTGGGTCGCGGCGGGCGCAGCGGTCGTGCCCCCGTCCGTCATCTCGATGTCGTATTCCATCGCGTTTTGCCGAGCTATGCTGGGGCGACGTTGTGTGCACGAATGACACCGCCCGCGTTTATGCTTTGGTTGTTTATTAGCTATGATTGTGGTGCGCGAAAATAAAAGACGTCTGCCCCGGGCATGCGTCGCGCGTCACAGCTTCTTGATCTTGGCGGCGACGACGCGTGGATTCGCGACCCGCAGTCGCTCGATTTCACGCGTTACATTAGCGCTTGCACAACCACAGCCCAGCAATTCTTCATTTTTTTTCACGCAGACACGGCATGTAAGAGTGTCACAGTGAGGACACCGCGCTACGACGACGGCCGCGGGACCGTTGATAGCACGCGAACACGCAACACAACGAGCTTTTTTCGGCATGTGAGGGTTGCATACCGGCGATACAGCGCACTCTGTTTATATGGGTTTGCCACCCCCGCGCAAAACCAGCCGGCGCGCCCGCGCGGGCGCCGCCACTGTCCGAGAGTCGGCATCACGACACCTAACCAGACTACAGTGTCTACACGGCCGCGCCGCCCTGCAGCGCGTCTCTGTAGGGGCGGAAGAGCGGTTGCAGCCACTTCGCAGCGCTGATTGTCTGTGCTGAATTACCGATGCCCTCTCGTGCGCTCGTGAGAACTCTGGTGGAAATCGATTTTTCTGTTTTTGGATTGCCAAGAACGCAAGGAATATCCGGCACGCATTCGACTTTGGGGAACGTCGCGTCGCCCAGCGCCGCGGCAAAGATATTCTCCGCCGTAGCGTGTTTACCCCCCCAAAGAGTCGCCGACATCGCCGCTGCCGCTTGTTGCTGCGAGTGCTGCGAGTGCTGCGATGCGGCACCGCCCGAGGCCGGCGTTGCGTATTCTACCCCCATCTCCTCGTCTGGTGCTTCCTCGTATGGTGATATATAAGACAAACACGACGTTTTTTGGGCGGAATACCGGCACAGCGTCGCCTTCGCGCAGAAAGATTCCACCCGCCCCCCAGTCCCCGACGCGCGAAGTGGGTGACGCTTCTTGTGCGAGTGCCTGTCGAAGCGACTCGAAAATGGCATCTGCCCATTGACAGCCGCGTCCGTGGCAAGCCCGCGGAGCTGTGGAACAAGATCCAGCGTAAACCCCTTCGTACACACGGCTTGTGCTTTGGTTTTTGTCACCGTTTTCATCTCGCGCATATCAAGCCTTTCCCCACTCCCAATGGCGCCGGCAGCCGGCAATTCCGCGCGCGGGTCCTCGCCGAGTTCACAACCGGCGGCAAGCGCAGGAGTCATTCTGGCGTTTGTGTAAAAGCGGGACGTGTTGAAACAACAATTGTGACAAACGCCGGTCCACATGCCATTGGTTGCGGAGACACGCTGTGCCAATGCCCGACCTGCGGCGACCGTTTCCCCCAGAGGGTCGCTGTACACTGTGCTCGCCGCCGCCGCCGCCGCCGCCGCTTCTGCGATATTCCTGGGAGAACACATTCTAGTTGCACACACAAACACGCGATCGCGAGGCTGAAACCTGAATTTGGAACAATCCGCCTTTCCCGCATCGTGGTGGACCGCAATGTGGTAGCCGCGTTCCGCCAGCGGTTCGAGTAGAACGCGAACGACGTCGTCCCTGGTGTTTTCTATGCTGCACAAGCGCAGCACGTTTTCGAATAACACAACCGATGGTGGGTTGCCAAATGCTACCATGTGTAGATCGACGAATCGTATAATATCCTGCATCACTGAGACTGTGTTCAGAATACTCTGGTTTGCAGTTTCAACGTACTTCTGCGCGCTACCAATACTGATTTCGCCGTCGGCAATTTTCTGCATCTGACGCGAATCTAACAGCACGTTAATCGACAGGTGTGAGAACCGACTGTGTGCTATCATTTGCGACTGGAACAGCGAAAGCTTTCTGCAAAATTGGTTGGCGACTGAGTATGTTTGACAAGGTACGCCAGCCGCAAGAACGTCGACGCGCAGGGCAGACCCGGGGAGCGCCGCGTCGGGCGCGCCGGCTAGCTGCCTTGGGTTGGCGCGAGCGAATCGCACGAGGTGGGCGATGCGTGCTGCCCTGTTGCACTCTGCCCACATCGTGCCGTCAACGCCTTCTGGCGGCGAAACGAGTTGTTGGTATCTTATTTGTCGATATCGGTCCGCGTCCATTTTCGCGTGGCAGCCAGTCACGTTGGGCCACGCTGGACGCTCTACACGTCTGGTGTTGTGAGCAGTCGGGGTGCCGCTGGCGTTGACCTCGTCTACCAGGGGGTGCGGCGCGGTGCGCATGGCAATGTGCCACCCAGATAGTTCTATGTCCCGCATCTCCTCTGTCCCGTCGCATTTCATTTGGTATACAAGAAGAGGGCCGCCGTGGAGGTCCGCGGGGGCGCGCCCCAGTGCCCCGGCGTGCCAGGCGGGCGCGTGTGGCACCCCAGCGGCGATTCGCCTTTCGGCCCACGCTATGAACACGTCGGTGTTGCAACAAAAATAACGCGGGTCGTCCGGACTCGGCGGGATGGCGGGCTGTTCTTGTTGCGCGCCAGCATAACTACCAGCAGCGCCTCCATCGTCGACAGCGGCATCGCTTGGTACGTCGTCGCCGTCGATGCTCCAATTTGCGAACTGCAGCATGAATTTGTCGGTTTCCATCTCGACGCTCCTTAGTGCTGCGGCGCATTGAATGTGCGCGGCGTCCGGGCATTCAACCGGGTGCGCGACCGCCTCTCGCGAGGCATTGAACGCCGCGCGCTGTTGGTTGCCGACGCTCTCCGGGTCGTCCCGCGGGTGCACATGAACGGCGGCGGGCGGCATCGCCGTGTTGCCGATTTCCCCGGCAAAGCCCGCTCTCATTGAGGCGGCGGCGAGCGCGGCCTGGCTACCGGCGCACATCTCCAACACGGCGGGGACGCGCACGCGGGGCGCTAACCACCCCCCCGCCGCGTCGAGGGCGCCTTTCTGCGACGGCTCCCACCCCCGACTCTGCCACCCAGGAGTTGCGTGTGTCGGGCGCCAAGGCTGTTTGAACTCTCGCCGCGTTGCACACCTCGAACAATTAGCCGGCAGATGTTTGCACGATCGACTTGCGCTTGTAGTATCGCCGACTGCACGCATCTTCTCGCGCGTCCCACCGCCCGACGACTCTCTTGCCGGTGGGTCTGCGTCCGCGGTGGAAAGTATTGCGGATCTAGGAATCGGGAGTGTTTTTGACATTGCAACCGTAGGGCTTTGGAGTAACTGTTTTGCCGCCGCGACGCTGGCGTGTACTGGGAGTAATCGCAGCAGACCGGCCTGGAAGTTCCGATTGAAGGTGCGCATTGCGCGACGCAGTTGTTTGCGGCTCGTGGTGGGCCAGCTTATGTCCCCCATTCTGGTGGCGAGATCATCTCCTGTTTCGGGGACCCCGTTGGCGAGCCCACGGCGGGCGTCGCGGCGTATTTGAAGGTGCTCGTCCCACACATCGGCAGCCGAAGAGTGTAACACGTAGGCCGGCCTGGCACCGCGCGCGACATCACAAAACCAAGAAATCCACGCAAACCAGTGAAGTTGACACCGTGTGCGTTTTTCGGTCTTGCCCGGCATAGCGTAGACGAGTCCGGCGTCGACGTCGTCGGGCGTGGTTTTGTACGACCTAAGCGCAGACGCAGGACTTACAAGTCGCAGAACTCGCGTGCGTGGGGCGTGCGTATCGGACGGAACGCGTGTGCCGGACGAGCGCGTTTCTGGCAACCACTCGTGCCGCCCGCCTCCTTCCCATTCCACACAAACCTCCGCTGTTGCCCACCCATGTGCGAGTCTTTTGACCGCAATAAGGTCGATGGACGCCTTTCCCATACCACCTCGTTCGTGCAACCACTCGTCCGACTGCGCGTATCGCAGATTCCTGCGATATTCGCGCTGCCCTTCGTCGTCGGAGGATTCCTCGCCGTCTTCGTCGTACACGCCCTCGTTTGCTTCTACGTGCTCGCCAAATAAGTCGACGTGCTCCGCGGCCGTTCCAGCGTGTGGCGCGGCCGCGGGCGGTGCGTGTGGGGGGGCGGCAATCGGGGAGGCGGCAATCGGGGAGGCGGCAATCGGGGAGGCGGCAATCGGGGGGGCGCACGCGTTCGCCCCCGACGGCTCGACGTCGCTGAGAAGTCGAAACCCCGCTGCGTCGGTCATACTCGAGCCCCCGACGCCCCCGACGCCCCCGACGCCCCCGACGCCCCCGACGCCCCCGACGCCCGCGTTGTATCGCGAAGCAGCATTACCGATGCGGGATTTCCCGCGCTTGCCGGGCGGTGCCACCCCCTGCGAAGAAGAAGAGGGCGCCGCGCGCTTGCGGGCCGTCCAGTTGCTACGCCGCGGCGGGTCCATTATGTCCCATTACCGACGCGCGCGAGGCTGCGTATAACAGAACGAGCAGCACTTACGGGTCTTAAGATGCGCCAACTGCAGAAACATTAGTCGCGCGAGATAGGTGTGTCGGGGACGACACGCCGACGGGCGCCGCGCTAACGACGGACCGGCACCGCCGGCACAACCACCTCCCCTAACAACCACCACGTGGTGTGGTCGTCGACGAACTCGTAAGCTCCGCCAACATTCGTGAATGTCTGTTTCACCGCCGACAGCGTTAGTCCTGTACCGACTCGCAGCCGCCGAACGTCAAAGAGTGTCGTCGCTCTCCCGGTTTTCGCGTCGAACCCGGCCCTCACGACACAAATTTCAGCGTTGAAGGCATCTGGCACAGCCGATAGAATCATCCGCCATCGACCCGAGGCGCTGTGTATGAATTCAAGGCTTGCTTCGACTGGGAATTGAACGCGTGCTTCGACGAACCCACTATCGCCGACCGGGTGAAAACGAACATCGAGCTCGAATCCCATTTTTCGGTCGCACAAACATAGGGGGGGGACAGACATTTTAATACGGTTCAATTGAACTCCCCGCGCGTCGCTCGTTTAACAGGCCCGGCGGTCGCCGCACCTTCTTTAGTGGGACGAAGCTCCTGGCAGCGTACGCCCCACAGAGCTCCCTATCGCGAATATACCGAAACGGACTGGGCCACATTAGTAGCAGCGCATCCAAACACGGTTGGCACATAAATTCAAACCGCGCGCACTCAGCGTCCTCTTTGTGGGTCGCCCGACAGCAAGGTACTGGGATCAACGTGTTCGCGGACTCAAGGGTCGAGCAAGCTGTGCATGGATGTTTCATCCGAACACCCGCCTCGCCCCGGCTTTTGCGGGGCAATATATACATAGTATTATGCACCACCGTGTTTTATGCACTACCGCAACAGTCGGCCGAAGAATGAGTTCCTGTCACACGCGACACAGTGCGGACCGATCCACTGTCCGCTAAGCATAGTTTGGCTTTTGCAGTACAGAATCCACTCTGGCACGCGCTCGTCGCAGATCATCCGTAGTATTTATTATGCACCACCGCGGGAAGTTAAATGAGAGAACTGTTTAAAAGTGTTTTATGTTGCCTGGCGTACACATACCCAACGCGCCAATCGTGTCGTGAACATGGGACTTCCCGGCAATGCGTATGCGTTCGCAAAGAAACTAGGTGCGAATTGCGTCGGAGTCGCGATTGTGCTAGTACTGTGCAACATCTTCGCGGCCGCTGCCGGTTCTGCAAGCGGAGATTGGTTTGTAGAAGGTTGTCAGGTCGCCGACTTACAACACACAACGCGCGTGTCGCCGGCCCTGTTTTGGGGAATTGTCCCCTTTCTATCTCTGGGTTGCTCTATTCCACATCCATTCCTTGCGCTCTTCGTGTCCGGTGTTGTGGCGGTCCCAGGTTTTAACTGGTGGGAAGCCCACGCCGTCAACGGCACAGCTTTCGGCGACTTTGTTGTCGCGAATGCCAATGGGACTGCCAATGGGACGACTGGCGGCGATTGGTTCGGTCACCTCGACGACGACAGCGGGAGCGTAGATGTATTTGCTGCGTTCTGCGTCGTGTTCGTAAGCGCGCTGTTTCTAGGACTTTCGTCGGCGAGCTCGCGTCGCTGGGGAGCTTTTGTAGAATTTGTCATGCGGTGTGCCGTTGCTGCTTTGTGCGTAACGGTAAGTTTCGCATTGCTTGCGACACCAGAGCAGCGAAACCCGTTCCTCGCCGCGGCGATGGGGATCGCACTGTATTTCACACCATCGTTCTTTCTAACCACCGCGCGAACACTCGGCTGTAAACCCACTTCGTGGGTCGCTCTGGTGGCAGAAGTCGCAAACACCACCGACGGCAGCGACGACGACGCCGACGATTATAAGCCGTCTCTGTTGTTTTTCAGGATATACTACGCCGCCCTTGCGACCTCTGCGTTAGTTGCGGGCGTGTTTGATGATGGCATCGGGATTCACATAGCGGTTTCGTCCGTCGTATCTATATTTCTTGGCGAGATGGAGTGTTATGATTGCGGCACGGCCGCTGGAGAAGAGCGCCTTGCGCAGTGTTACGCTCGCACGTTCCCGATTCACATGTACGCGCTGGCTATACTCGCTGCAGTGGCTGGCACCATAAATATAGCACCCCCTGCAGATCTTGAAGCAAGTTTCTGCTACAAGATGGGGGGCGCGACCGCGAAGAACACAATGACCGCACTGATGGGAGGGGTGTTCATTGCGTGTTTTTACGTCAGGGATCGGAGATTCCGCAAGTCCGGAGAGGGCACACAGGGTATCGGCAGCCGCAGATACGCATTCGGCGTAATTTAAATGTGGCGTGTTCAGCGTAATTAAGCCGCTACTGTATGACGTGCATGGGGGTTCGAGGCGGCGGCGATCGGAGGCGGCGATCGTAGGGATTGGCACTTATACACGCGACGCGGAGCTGCACGAAATCGTCTGTCGCCGACATGTCTTTCAGAGGTGCTTCGTCGGGTGCTTCGTCGGGTGCTTCGTCGGGTGCTTCGTCGGGTGCTTCGTCGGGCGCGACGGTGGCGAGCGAACACAGCCGGTGCCCGTACGCGATACGCGCAATGTTGCTGGCCTCGTTCGCGCCCCGCGACAGCGGCGGACTCGGCGTGGGCTGGGGGCAGATAGGCCGCGGCCCGCCGGAGCGGACGTGGCACCACTACCAACACGAGCCTGGAAAGCTGAGATACATGTCGTTGGTCTCCGCGCCGCCGCCGCCCGCGTCTTACTCGCACCAGCTCCGCGTGGTCTGCACCTTAATGCACAGCGACATGGAGCTGGGCGCGCGCGGGGGACGGTCCGAGGGGTGTCCGGTGCATCCGGACCCCGACGCGCCGCCGATGCCGGCGCCCCGCGCGCCACCCAGCTACGGGGCGTTATTCGCAGGCCACCCGTCGCTGCCGCCGGCGCCGCCGCCCCCGCAGTGCAGCTGCCCGCCCGCGGCCGCGCTGTGGCCGGGGCAGTCGGTCGTCGTAGAACTGCCGAGCCACGTGGGATGGCTCTCGCGGCAGACGGTGCGCCCCACGGAGGCATGGGACTTGAAGGCGGCGCTGGCGCGCAAGCTCGTGCCGGCGGTGCAGTGGTCGTCCAACCCCGGGCGCCCCGGCGCCTGCGACCGCTGGGTGGAGGAAGGGCTCGTGCAGCTGCAGAGCGGCATCTTCTTCTTCTGCGCAGACTTCACCCAGGTCAACAAGCTGGCCGGCGCGCCGGCGGCCGGCGCGCCGCCGTTCTGGCGAGTGCCTCCCCACCTCCGTGAGCAGATCGTGGCCGATGGTGGGCCGGCCAACACGATGCGGCCTTTCCTTGACGACAGCACCAGAATAGAGCCCGACGACGCGCGCCCGGAGCGGCAAATCTTCGGGCCGCGGTTCCCGCGCGCGAACAACGGCGACCGCCACGTGTTCTTCTGCGTGGACACGAAGGCGATGCACTACCACGACGCGGCGGAGCGCGAGGCCAACCCGCTTCGGGCGGACAGGCGGTACCAGATAGACTATCGTGCCCATTAATGATTCAGCTGCGTTGCGGTAGTGCACAACGCAGATATTAATGGAGTTGTGCACTACCAACCGGCGCGCCCTGCTTCAACCCAGTGGCGAATGTAGGTTGCGCGGCAAAGTCGGCGATCGCCGCGCGCCAGTCGACTGTGTCGGCCAGCACGGCGGTTTGGTCGAGCCGCAGCACGCGGATCGGCGGGTCTCGCAGGCGCGCGCACCGCTCTTTGTAGCCGTCGCGCAGCTGCGTGAGCAGCGGCGCCTGCCAGTTCGAGACCTGTACGTGGTGCTGCGGCCCGTCGACCTCGACTACGAAGCATCGGCCGCCGGGCAGCGTCACGCGGAAGTCAAACCAATACCGGTGGCGCCCGGTCTCGGGTTTACCGTTCTTGATGTGGGTGTACTCGGTGCTGCACCAGAGCGGGCCCCATTGACGCTTAACCTGCCAGACACGCTGCGTCGTCAGCCAGTCGAGGACCTTCT
>Ga0114997_10000613_pt1 | contig 29535 bp, 36 predicted proteins | sample ArcticOcean_MG_C_2_FD_87045 | JGI IMG/M metagenome (GOLD analysis project Ga0114997, IMG submission 87045) | Marine microbial communities from western Arctic Ocean - ArcticOcean_MG_CB4_136 | ecosystem: Environmental > Aquatic > Marine > Oceanic | place: Arctic Ocean: Canada Basin | collected... | reverse complement strand
TTTATTTTATTTTTATTATATTTTTTTTTATTTTTTTTTTTTTTTTTTTTTTTTTTTTTTTTTGATATTATAAAAATGATCTCTTGTATTCCTGATTTGATACATTCATCAAGTATATACTCAAGACCAATTTTACCATTTATAGGTAGTAGTTCTTTTGGGGTAACACTAGTTAAGGGTAATAGTCTAGTACCTAAGCCAGCTAGTGGTATAATAGCCTGTTTGATCATTGCTATCTTTTACATATAATATTTAATATTTACAAATGAAAATACTATTATCTAAATATAAACTTACTAGATTAATAAAAAATGAAAAAAAATTAGGTTTTGTGCCTACAATGGGATCTATACATGATGGACATATATCTCTAATAAAGAAATCTATTAAGATGTGTGATAAGACAATTGTTTCTATATATATAAATAAACCACAATTTAATAATAAATATGATTTTTTAAGGTACCCAAAAAACTTTAAAAACGACATTAATATTATTAAAAAACTTAAAATAGATTATCTTTTTATACCTAACACAAAACAAATCTATCCATCTGGATATAATAAAAAGATTAAGATTAATAATTTTTCTAAAGAATTGTGTGGAAGGTTTAGAGCGGGGCATTTCAATGCCGTTGTAGATGTTATCGATAGAATGGTGAAAATAATAATGCCACATAGAATATTTTTAGGAGAAAAAGATTTTCAACAATTAAAACTAATTGAAGATTTTTTATTAAAAAAATATAAAAAAAATATGGTTGTTTTATGTAAAACTGTTAGGGAAAAAAATGGTATTGCTTATTCTTCTATAAATGTACTATTAACCAAAAAAGAAAAAGATATTGCGTCTGGGGTTTATAAATTTATTAAAAAAAATAAAAAAAAAATACTTAATAAAAGAATAAATACTAAAAATATTAAAAATAAAATAAACAATTTAGGGGTTAAAAAAATTGAATATCTTAAAGCTATTGATATAAATAATATTTTTAAACAAAACAATATGAAAAAAAAATATAAAATCTTCTTTGCTTATTATTTAAGAAATATTAGACTCATAGATAATATTTAATTATAAAATAAATAACTTCCTAATCCTAAAAAAGACAAGAATCCTATTACATCGGTAATTGTTGTTACAAAAACACTAGATGCTATTGCGGGATCTATATTAAACTTTTTAAGAGAAACTGGAACCAAAATTCCAAATATACCTGCTACTATCATATTAAGAGTCATGGACACTGATATTAAGATTGATAAATTAATTTCTTTAAACCATAAATGAACAATAACACCTGTGATAATTGCAAAAATAATTCCATTTAATATTCCAATAATAAATTCTTTTGTTACTACTTGAGTAAAATTTCCCGAAGACAATTCTTTGGTAGCTAAAGCTCTTATTGTAACTGCTAAAGTTTGCATACCAGCATTTCCACCCATAGATGCAACTACTGGCATTAGAAAAGCTAAGGCAACCATTTGTTCTATTGTGGCTCCAAACTTACTAATTACCCAAGTTGCTAGTAACGCCGTAAAGAGATTAAGCAACAACCAATTGAATCTTCTTTTTGTTTTTAAAAAAATACTATCTGTAATTTCTTCATCACCAACACCAGCTAATCTTAAAACATCTTCTTCAGCTTCTTCTTTTAAAACGGTAAAAACATCATCACCAGTAATCATTCCTACTAATTTTTTTGATTTATCAACTACTCCAGCTGAAACTAAATTATAATTTTCGAATAAATGACCCACTTCCTCTTTATCCATAGTAACAGGTATTAAAACTTGAGTTTCATTCATTATTGAATTCATTTTAGAATCTCTAGAAGATCTTAAAACTTTGGAAGAAGAGACTGTTCCTATAGGTTTAAAATTATTATCAACGATAAAGACCTCCAAAAACTCATCAGGCAAATCTTTACTTTCTCTTAAGTAATCTATTGTTTGACCGACTGACCAATTGCTTGGTATTGCTGTAAATTCCCGTTGCATTATTCTTGCGGCAGAATCTTCAGGAAAACTTAAAACTTCTTGTAATAAAAATCTATCTTTGGGTGGAAGTTTATCCAATACAACATTTTTTTTATTTTCATCTAAATTTTCAAGAATTTTAAGGGCATTATCTGATTCTAAACGTTTTAAAATATTTGCTATTGATTCGATTGATAATATTATGAATATTTCAGTTTGAATAGATTCATTTAATTCTATAAAAATTTCAGGGTCTAGACTAAAACCTTCAAGCTCAATTAACTTAGCTCTATTTGAGGGTACTAAATTTTCAATAATATCTGCAGAATCAGCAGGGTGTAATTCTTTTAAAGTTTTATTTAAAAAATTAGTATCATTTTCTTTGATTTTTTTACTAAAAAGATTAATGAATTCCTTATTAAACTCAAAATTAACTTTTTTCTCTTTTATTTCTTTTGTTAAACTCATAAAAGTACATTATTTATTAATTTTGAGTCTGTTTAGTTGATTTTTTTTGAAACCACAAATTTAAAATGGATATAGAGATAAAAATAAGCAAAAAACCAATCGATTACATTGATTCTATGAATATTCTTGAAAAAAGAGTTCTGGATATAATTGATGGCAAAAAAAAAGAATTGCTTTGGCTATTAGAGCATACGTCTGTTTATACATCAGGAACGAGTTCAAATGATAAAGATCTACTAAATAAAAAAATTAAAGTAATTAAGACTAATAGAGGTGGAAAACATACGTATCATGGCCCTGGTCAGAAAATAGTATATTTTGTTTTAAATTTAAATAATAGAGAAAAGGATATAAGAAAATTAATTGATAAAATTGAAAAATGCATAATAGATGTTTTAAAAGAATACAATATTAAATCATATCCAGATAAAAAAAATATAGGAATATGGATCGATAATAAGAATAAATCTGAAAAGATTTCAGCAATCGGTATTCGTGTTAAAAAATGGATTGCTTATCATGGTTTTGCTATAAATGTATCTAATGATTTATCTAAATATAAAGAAATAGTTCCCTGTGGCATTAGTGATAAGGGTGTTACAAGTTTTAAAAAGCTTAAAATTATAAATTATAACAACATAAATAATATTATAATTAAAAAGTTTTTAGATATTTTTCTTTAAGCATATTTACAAATTCATTTGGAGGATCGATTTGATAACTAAATTTTTTTTTATTAATTGAAAAATTAATTCTATACGCATGAAGCATTAAGTTATTTTTTTTTATTTTTTTTGTTTCACTAAATCTATACTTAGAATCGCCTAATATTGGACATCCATGCATTAATAGTTGTTTTCTAAGTTGGTGTTTTCTACCAGTAATAGGATTAAGTTTTAAAAAAGAATAATTGTTATTAGAATTTAAAACTAAATAATTAGTTATTGCTGCAACTGTAATACTTTTATTATTTTCGGTATATATTAAATCATCTTTAATAGTACCTTTAGAGTTTTTCAATACACCTACAGTAATACCTAAGTAAGTTTTATGAATTTTTCTAAGTCTAAATAGAGAGGTAAATAACTGTGCATATTTTCTATTTTTAGCAACTATTAATATTCCGGTAGTGTCCTTGTCTATCCTATGAACACTATATGGAGTGAAGCCTTCAAACTCACTTTTACTTTTTAAAATATCTAAAATATTTTTTCTTGATTTAGTTCCAGACTGAACGGCAATACCCGCTGGTTTATTGACAACAACAAAATTTTCATTATTTTCAACTATTAAATTTTTTGATTGAGATAAATCTTTTTTAGTTGCTGTATATACTTCGGTTTTTTTTTTATGTTTATTGGCAGCAAAGTTAATATTATGTATTAAAATTGAATCATTTTTTTTTAATTTATATGAACTTTTTTCTTTTTTATTATTAACTTTAATATTTCCTTTTCTAATATTTTTTTCTATTAATGATTGTGGAATTTCGCAGATGTTTCTTCTTATCCATCTATCTAATCTAGATTTGTTGTCATCATCAGTAATTTTGTAGATTTTCATAATATAATGATGATTTATAAATACTTAAAACAACAAGATATTTTATGTAATACTTTTATTTTTTAGATTTTACCTTTTTTTCTAATTCTTTAGTTTTCTTAGGTTCTTTTGTTTTATCATTCAATTCGGTTTTTATTTTTAAATCAACTTTTTTTGCTTGAACATCTCTATCTATTAACTCGATAACTGCTAACGGCGCTTCATCACCATATCTATACCCTGCTCTAATTACTCTGCAGTAGCCACCGTTTCTTTTTTCATATCTTGGTGATAAAACTTTAACTAATTTATCAACTGAAAACTTAGATTGAAGTTTAGAAAATAAACTCTTTTTTGATTGCAAGTTATTTTTTTTTCCTAATGTTATTACTTTATCAATTTGGGGTTTCAATTCTTTTGCTTTAGGCAAAGTGGTGGTAATTTGCTCATATTTGATTAATGAATTAAGCATATTTTTAAATAATGCTTTCCTATGCTCAGAAGTTCGATTTAACTTTCTATAAGCTATTTTATGTCTCATATATTGTTATTGATTATCTTCGAGTTTTTTTGATAGTTCAGCAATATTTTCAGGCGGCCAATTAGGAATTTCCATTCCCAGGTAAAGGGACATGGCGTTTAAAACTTCTTTTATTTCATTTAGTGACTTTCTGCCAAAATTAGGAGTTCTTAGCATTTCTGGTTCAGTTTTTTGTACTAAGTCTCCAATGTAAATAATGTTATCATTTTTCAAACAGTTCATTGATCTAACGGATAGTTCAAGTTCATCAACTTTTCTTAATAAATTTTTATTAAATTCAAGTTCTGTAGTTTGTGGTTTTTTTTCTATTTCTGTAGGTTCGTCAAAGTTAACAAATAATGATAGTTGATCTTGAAATATTCTCGCAGCGAACGCAATAGCGTCTTCTGCTGGTATAGAGCCATCCGTCTCAATATTCATTACTAGCTTATCGTAATCAAGTGATTTACCTTCTCTAGCATTTTCAACAGTATAAGACACTTTTTTTACTGGTGAAAAAAGTGAATCAATAGCGATTAATCCTAACGGAGAATCGTCATTCTTATTTTTATCAGCTGGTCGGTAACCTTTTCCTCTACTAGCAATTAGTTCCATGTGAAATTTTGTGTTATCATCTAAATGGCACAAAACTAATTCAGGATTTAAAATTTTTACATCAGGGTTGGTTTGTATATCCTTAGCTTTAATAACTCCAGGCCCAGTAATATCTAATATTAATTTTTTTGGTTCCTCGGATGTTACTTGTATAGACATAAGTTTTACATTTAGAACTATATCAGTTACATCCTCTCTAACTCCTTTGATTGAAGAAAATTCATGTAGCACACCATCTATCTGAATGGCTGTAATCGCTGATCCTTGAATTGATGAAAGTAAAATTCTTCTTAATGAGTTGCCAAGTGTTAAAGCATACCCTTTTTCGAGTGGTTCAGCTGTTACTGTAGTTGATGATTTATCTTCGTTACTTTGAATATTTAATTTATTTGGTTTAATTAAATCTTTCCAATTATGATTTATGATAGTGCTTTCCATGTTATACTCTCCTTTTTTTTGGTGGTCTCGCTCCATTGTGTGGCATAGGAGTTACATCTTTAATTGAAAGAATTTTAAATCCTCTAGATTGTAAAGCTCTTAATGCAGTTTCTCTTCCAGAACCAGGACCTTTAAGTTTTACTGTCAAAGTTTTTAATCCATACTCTTGTGCCTTAGTAGCGGCTGTGTCAGCGGTTATTTGAGCGGCATACGGTGTAGATTTTCTTGATCCTTTAAAACCTTTAGCTCCAGCTGATGACCAGGCTATTACATTACCGTTATCATCAGTGATAGAAACTATAGTATTATTAAAGGTTGCTTGCACAAAAGCAATACCACTAGTTATATTTTTTTTAATTTTTTTAGTTTTTTTAATTTTAGAAGTTTTTTCTTCTTTCTTATTTTCAGCTACTTCTTTTTTTACAACCTTGTCCATAAATTATTTTTTCATTGGTGTTAATTTTTTACCTGCAATAGCCACTGCTTTTCCTTTTCTCGTTCTCGCATTACAGTGTGTTCTTTGTCCTCTAACAGGAAGTTTTTTTTTATGTCTAGACCCCCGGTAAGTAGCCAAATCTATAAGTCTTTTTATGTTTAGTGATATTTCTCTTCTTAGATCCCCTTCTACTTTATAATTTTTATCAATAAATTCTCGAATTTTTAGAACTTCTTCCTCTGTTAAACTATTTACTCTTTTATTTTTTTCTATATTTAATTCAGTGCAAATATCATTAGAAAATTTTTTTCCTACACCATGTATATACGTCAAAGCTACATGAACTACTTTATTTTGAGGAATGTTTACACCAGCTATTCGAGCCATATTTTATTGAGATCTACTATATAAAAAAGCTATTTATATAAATACTTATTATAAAGTCAAGCCTCTAAAGAGGGTATAATTGACCGGATTTGGTCAAATATACTGCTAATATCGTCATTACCATTAATACTATGAAGTAAATTTTGGTTTTTATAATAATTTAATATTGGTAAAGTTTTTTGAAGATATGTTTCAAATCTATTTATAGCAGTATCTTCGTTATCATCAGCTCTTGTTTCTAAATATTTTGGATCACATTTATGATCATTATTTTCCAAGTTTACAAAATATTTGTTAAATATTAGACCACATTTATTACAAATTTGTCTTCCCAAGATTCTTTTTATTATTAAATCTTTACTTACGTCCAAATTTATTACTAAAGATATTTTTTGATTATATTCTTTTAATAATTTATCTAAATTTATAGCCTGATTTATATTTCTTGGATAACCATCAAAAATTAAACGATTATAAAATTTCCTATCAGAAAGTATTCTAACTATTAAGGAGTTTATTACATCGTCGGGAGCTAACTCACCTTTATTTATATTTTTATTAATTTTTTTACTTAGTTCTGTGTTATTTTTTATCTCATTTCTAAGAAGATCTCCTGTAGAGATTTTATATAAATTAAAATATTTTACTAAGTTATCAGCTTGAGTTCCTTTTCCTGCTCCAGGAGGTCCAAACAGAACTATATTCACAAAATTAATTCCCAAACTTTGTTTTCTTAATTAATGATTCGTATTGACGACTCATTAATCGAGTTTGTATTTGCGTTACTGTATCCATAGCAACAACAACTACAATTAAAACAGAAGTTCCTCCTAGATAAAAGGGTATTGGATATTTAGAAATTAAAAATTCAGGCATTAAACATACTAATGTAAGATATAATGCGCCGATAGTAGTTAACTTAGTTAAAATGTCTTCAATAAAAAAAGCTGTTCTCTCCCCAGGTCTTATTCCAGGAACATAACCTCCATGTTTTCTTAAATTTTCTGCAGTTTCTTTTGGATTAAAAACAATAGATGTATAAAAAAATGAAAAAAATATTATTCCAGAAGCATATAGTAACATATACAAAGGTTTTCCTTGTGCAAACAAAGATGAAATATCTAAAAATGCATCAGATTCAGACAGACCAAAATTTGAAAATGTTATAGGCAAAAGCAAAAGTGCTGATGCAAATATTGCGGGAATAACACCAGCAGTATTTATTTTTAACGGTAAATGTGATGACTCTCCACCATAAACTTTACTTCCCATTTGTCTTTTTGGATAATTTATTAGAATTTTTCTTACTGACCTTTCAATGAATACTATGAACGCTACTGTTAGTATAATTAAAGTAAATATAGATAGGATTAGTGTGGCTGAAAGGGCTCCAGTTCTACCTAGTTCAAATGTAGTGGCTAATGCTCTTGGTATTTCAGCAACTATTCCTGAAAATATTATTAAAGAGATACCGTTACCAATTCCTCTTTGAGTTATTTGTTCACCCAGCCACATTAGAAAAATTGTTCCTGCAACTAATGAAATAACGATTGTAAGTCTTGAATAAGCGCCAGGATCAGAAATGATAGTGCCCGCATTTTCTAAACCAACTGCTACCCCATATCCTTGTATTGTTGCAAGTAAAACTGTTCCATATCTTGTATATTGTGTTATTTTTTTTCTTCCTATTTCTCCTTGATTTTTTAAATTTTTAAAAGTTTCTGACACACCAGTAAGTAATTGGATAATAATAGAAGATGAAATATATGGCATTATTCCTAAAGCAAAAATTGCCATTCTTTTTACCGCACCACCAGAAAAAATATTAAACATACCTAATAGACCTTTTTGATTAGATTCCATTAGGGATTTTAGGGATTCGGGATCAATTCCAGGTAAAGGTATATATGTACCTAATCTATAAATTGACAAAACAAAAACAGTAAATAAGATTCTATTTCTTAAATCATTACTTTTTGAAAAAAAACCTTGATCTGCGTCTAAACTGGCCATTTTTTTTTAAAATTTATTTTATTTAATTACTGTTACTTTTCCACCCAATTTTTCAACCTTTTCTTTGGCTGATTTAGAAATTGAATTTACTTCAATATCTAATTTTTCTTTTAAATCACCTGATCCTAGCAGTTTTAACTTTTTATATTTTTTATTAATTAAATTTAATTTTTGTAAGATGCTTATATTGATTTTTGCATCTAAGGGTTTTTTTTTTCTATTTATAATATCTTGAATTTTAGAAACATTCATTACAGCAATATCATTTTTGTTATGAATTGATTTAAAGCCTCTTTTGGGCAATCTTCTATATAATGGCATTTGCCCCCCTTCAAAACCTTTAATAGCAACACCAGATCTTGATTTTTGCCCTTTATGTCCTCTTCCAGATGTTTTTCCTCTACCCGATCCAATTCCACGACCAACTCTTTTTTTATATTTTGCAACAGATGTTAATGTATTAAGTTTCATATTAAATTTATTGTTTATTCTTTATTATTTCCGAAATTTTTTTTCCTCTTGAAATTGCTAATTGTTTTGGTGATGTTTGACTTTTTAATGCTTTTAAACATGCTCGAAGGACATTTATTGGATTAGATGATCCTAAAGATTTTGCAACAACATCTTTGATACCAACCACTTCACATGCTGCTCTAATAGGTCCACCAGCAATAATACCAGTTCCTGAAGGTGCTGCCCTTAATAGAACTTTGCCTGCACCATCTTTTGACACGACATCATGGTGAAGCGTTCTGCCTTCACGTAAAGGTATTTTAAACAAATTATTTTTTGCTGTTTGAGTAGCTTTTTTTATAGCATCAGGAACCTGTTTAGCTTTAGCATGTCCGACACCTATAGATCCTGCAGAGTTACCTACTACAACTAATGCGGAAAAAGCAAATCTACGCCCACCTTTAACAACTTTAGTTATTCTGTTTATTGAAACTAATTTATCTTTAAATTCAAAATTTTCCATAATATTATTAAAAAGTAAGCCCTCCCTTTCTTAGAGCTTCAGCGAAAGATTTAATTCTTCCATGATACTTATAACTTCCTCTATCAAAATATACATTAGTAATTTTTTGATCTAATGCCTTTTTTGCTAAAAGTTCAGCTACATGTAGTGATAAATCTTTTTTCCTTACTTTATCTACTTTTTTGTTATTAGAGCTTGCTGATACTAAAGTTTTGTTTATTTTATCATCAATTATTTGTGCTGATATATTTCGCGACGACCTAAATACAGTTAATCTATAGCGATTTGTATTCACTTTTTTTAACTTTTTTCTATTCCTTCTAGATCTTTTTTTAATTAATGATAACGTCATTTTTATTTTTTCTTTCCTTCTTTTCTTAATACGTACTGACCTCTTTCCTTAATTCCTTTTCCTTTATATGGTTCAACTGGTTTTAAACTTTTTATTTCAGAAGCAACTTTACCTACCAATTCTTTATCAATCCCTGATATTTTTATAATTGTACTTTTTTCTACAACAACTTTTATTTTTTCTGGTAATAAATATGTTACATCATGACTAAATCCTATTTGTAAATTTAATATATTACCTTTTAAATTTGCTCTAAAACCTACTCCAGTTATTTCTAGTATTTTTTCATGACCTATAGAAACACCTATTAATGCACTGTTAATAATGCTTCTAGTAGTTCCCCAAAGAATATTTAACTTTTCATTTTTTTTAATTAATTTTAAAATTAAATTTTTATCTTCAGCTACTGTTGCTGAAAATATTTTTTCATTTAAAGTTAATTCTTTCGATCCTTTTGGACCTGTTAATGTAATCTTTCCAGACTCAAGTTTAACTTGAGTATCTTTTGGAATTGTTATTGGTTTTTTACCTAGTTTAGACATAAATTAAAATACCCTACAAATTATTTCTCCACCAATATTCTTAGATCTTGCGTCATTATCTGACATTATTCCCATAGATGTTGAAACAATAGCTATTCCCAAGCCACTTTGGATTTTAGGAATGCTATCTGCTTTTGTATAAATTCTTCTTCCAGGTTTTGAAATTCTTCTTATTTCTTTAATTACTGGAATACCATTGAAATATTTTAAATTTACTACTAATGAACCTTTATTATGGTCTTCTGATACAAATTTAAAATCAGCTATATAACCTTCTTCTTTCAAAACATCTAGAATTCTTGCTCTAAACTTTGAATTTGGAATGTTAACAGTACTTAACGTTCTCATTTGTGCATTACGAATTCTCGTAATCATATCAGCTATTGGGTCTGTAAAACTCATTTAACCTCCATATATTTACCAGCTTGATTTAGTCATGCCTGGAATTTTACCACTTAAAGCTAGTTCTCTTAATGCAATTCGAGAAATTCTAAGTTTTCTATATACTCCATGTGGTCTTCCAGTTATTTCACATCTATTTCTAATTCTTGTTTTTGCTGAATTTCTAGGTATTTTTGCTAATTTCAATTGTGCTTCAAATCTTTCTGTTAATGGTAGTTTTTTATTTTTAATAATTTTTTTAAGATCATTTCTTTTTTTTAAAAATCTTTTTGCAAGCTTAATTCTTTTCAAATTACGTTGTATTGCGCTAGTTTTGGCCATAATTTTAATTACTTTCTTTATTTTTATTTTTTTTAATAAATGGAAAATTCATTGCTTCTAGTAATGCGACTGCAGCATCTTTATTATTGCTTGAAGTAACTACTGTTATATCCATGCCTCTTATACGATCCACTTTATCAAAGTTTATCTCTGGAAATATTATGTGCTCTTTTATACCAAAAGTGTAATTTCCAAATTTATCAAATCCTTTTGTGTTAAGCCCTTGAAAGTCTTTAATTCTTGGTAAGGCAATGTTAACTAGTCTGTCAATAAATTCATACATTTTATTTGATCTTAACGTAACTTTTATTCCAGCTGTAGTGCCTTTTCTTGTTTTAAAGTTTGATATAGACTTTTTAAATTTAGTAATAATGGGCATTTGTCCTCCAATTAAAGACATATCACTAACACAGTTTTGAATAATTTTCTTATCATTAGCGTCTGCTCCTAAACCCATATTTAATACAACTTTGGTTATTTTTGGAACCATAAGTTTATTTTTCATAGAAAACTTCTTTTTTAAATCATCAACGATGTTATTTTTGTAAAACTCTTTTAATCTTGGTATCATTATTTTTTATTATCTATTTTAGTTTTTTTAGCTTCTTCTAATACTTTTAAGTTAGAAATATCAATAAAGTTTTCTTTAGAAATAATCCCACCTTTTTTTTCCTTAGTTGTTTTTTCATGTTTTTTAATTAAATTTATTCCTTTAACTTTAGCTTTATTCTTACTTCTAATAATTTCAATAATTTGTCCTTTTTTTCCTTTATCTTTTCCGCATGTAATTAAAACTTGTTGTCCATTCTTTACGTTCATTACAATACCTCCGGAGCTAAAGAAATTATTTTTGTCATACCTTTTAATCTAAGTTCTCTCGTTACAGGACCAAAAATTCTTGTTCCAATTGGTTCTCCTTTATCATCTATTATAACAACTGCATTTGTATCAAATTTAACGGAGCTACCGTCTTGCCTGTGTATAGAATATTTGGTTCTTACAACCACTGCCTTTTGTACTGATCCTTTTTTTACTTTAGCATTTGATATAGCGTCTTTTACACTTACAACTATACTATCTCCGATTGATGCGTACCTACGTTTAGATCCACCAAGAACTTTTATACATTCAACTCTCTTAGCTCCAGTATTATCAGCCACACTTAGTTCTGTTTGAACTTGAATCATCTAGTTAATGATTACCTCCCATTTTTTCTTCTTAGAATGTGGTTTAGATTCAATTATTTTTACATTATCACCAATTTTGAATTTATTACTTTCATCATGGGCGTGATATTTTTTTGAAGCAGTCATAACTTTGTTAAAAAAAGGATGTGAATATTTTCTTTTAACCATAACTACAATGGTTTTATTGCTTTTATCACTTACAACTTTTCCAGCTAATATTTTTTTGGTCATAATTAATTCTTTTTATTCATTTTAGTTAATAATTTAGCAACGTCTTTTTTAATTAAAGATACTTTAGCCGTATCTTGTAATTGACCATTAATTTTTCTGAATCTAAAATTAAATAAGTCTTTTTTTAATAAATTTACTTTATTTTCAATTTCATCTTTAGATAGTTTATTAATTTCTTTATTTTTCATTTAATATCTTTTTATAAATTTAGTTTTAATTGGCAATTTAGTTGATGCTTTGTATAAAGCTATTCTTGCAGTTTCTTCATCTACTCCATCAACTTCAAATATAATCCTACCAGGCTTAACTCTACAAGCCCAGTGTTCGGGTGCTCCTTTTCCTTTACCCATTCTAACTTCCGTTGGTTTTTTTGAAACTGGTATGTTTGGAAATATTCTTAACCAGACTTTTCCAGTTCTTTTCATATATCTTGTTAAAGCTACTCTAGCTGCCTCAATTTGCTTAGAAATAATTCTTTCTGGTTCCATTGCTTTTAATCCATAAGCTCCATAGTTCATGATTTGTCCTCTGGTAGCGTTACCATGTATCCGACCTTTATGTGCTTTTCTATATTTTGTTCTTGTTGGCTGTAGCATTATTTTTTTCCTTGTTATCAATATTCTTTTTTAATAAAACTTCCCCTTTATAGATCCAAACTTTAATTCCTATTATTCCATATGTAGTAAGTGCCTCAGCCTCTGCATAATCAATATTTGCTCTAAAGGTGTGTAGTGGAACACTTCCTTCTCTTGTCCACTCAGTTCTAGCTATTTCGTTTCCACCCAATCTCCCACTTAAAGAAATTTTAATACCTTTAGCTCCTAATCGTAATGCAGATTGAATACCTCTTTTCATTGTTTTTCTAAATGCAATTCTCTTAACTAATTGTTGAGCAATATTTTCAGCAACAAGATATGCATTCATTTCAGGTTTTTTTACTTCTTTAATGTTTAAACTTACTTCAGTAGTTGAAATTTTTGATAAGTTTTTTTTAATTTTCTCAATATCAGATCCTTTTTTACCAATAACAAATCCTGGTCTTGATGTGTAAATTGAAATAATACATTTTTTAGATGTTCTCTCAATAATTACCTGAGCTACACCTGAATTTGTAACATTCTTTTTTATATGTTCTCTAATCTTAAAATCTTCAATTAAAAATTTTCCATAATCTTTTTTTTTAGAAAACCAAATAGAATCCCAACCTCTGTTTATTCCTAACCTTAAACCTATTGGATTAACTTTTTGGCCCATGAGACTCTCTTTCGTTTTTAATATTTTCTGATAAAATTATTGTAAGGTTTGAATATGGTTTTTTGATAGAACTTGCTCTACCTTTTGCTCTAGGTCTAAATCTTTTAAGAACTATTGATTTTCCTACATAAGCTTCTTTTATATATAAATTATCAATATCATACTGGTTATTATTTTCAGCATTTGCTATAGCGGATTGAACAGTTTTTTTAATGTCATGAGCTATTCTTTGTCTTGCAAATGATAAGTCTCTAATAGCAATATCAGCTTTTTTTCCTCTTATATTTTTGAGTAATAAATTGATTTTTCTTGGGCTACATCTAACATTTCTATTAACGGCTTTTACAATATTTTTATTTTTTTGCACTAGATGCCTCTTTTGGTTTAGTTGCAACAGAAGAACTTGAAGATTTGGAAACTCCAGACGATGCAGCAGCTTTTTTATCTGCTGGTGTATGTCCATGAAATTGCCTTGTTGGAGAAAATTCACCTAATTTATGACCAACCATTTCCTCAGAAATTTTGATTGGTATAAATTTTTTTCCATTATATATTAAAAAACTAATTCCAATGAATTCAGGAATAATCGTAGATCTTCTTGACCATGTTTTGATTGGTGAAGGTCTGCTTTGAGTTTTTAATTTTTCAACCTTTTTAAGCAAACTTGGGTCGACAAAAGGTCCTTTCCAAACTGATCTAGCCATAAATTATCTTCTTTTCTTTCTTCTTGAAATTATAAATTTGTTTGTTCTTTTGTTTGTTCGTGTTTTTAATCCTTTGGCTCCTTGTCCCCAAGGTGAAACTGGGCTTCTTCCTCCAGATGTTTTTCCTTCACCTCCTCCATGAGGATGGTCCACTGGGTTCATGGCAACACCTCTAGTTTGAGGTCTTATACCTTTCCATCTATTTCTTCCTGCTTTTCCTATTTTTACATTTTGATGGTCACTGTTAGAAACTGATCCAATTGTTGCTCTAGCTGTATTAAGAATTTTTCTTACTTCGCCAGAGTTAAGTTTAACTATACAATATTTATCTTCATTTCCTGAAATTTGAGCTGATGAACCTGCTGATCTTACAAGTTTTCCACCACCATTAGGGTTCAATTCTATATTATGTATATTTGTTCCAGTAGGTATATCTGATAATTGCATGCAATTTCCTACTTTAATTTCTTTATTTTTGCCAGATTCAATTTCATCACCAATTTTAATATTATTAGGAGCTATTATATAATTAAGAACTCCATCTTCATATTTAACTAAAGCAACATGTGCTGATCTGTTGGGGTCATACTCAATTCTTTCAACTTTTGCTTTTATATCGTCTTTTTTTCTATAAAAATCAATTTCTCTATACTTGTTTTTATGGCCAGCTCCTTTGTGTCTAGACGTAATTCTACCTAAATTATTTCTTCCACCAGTAGAATGTTTTCCTTTTGTTAGTGATTTAATAGGCTTACCTTTCCATAGATCTTTTTTATCAACTAGAACCGTTCCTCTTGTAGACTTTGTGTAAGGTTTAAATGTTTTTAATGACATATGATCAAACTCCGGTTGAAAGATCTATACTTTGACCTTTTTTAAGGGTTATAATTGCTTTTTTATAACCTGATTTAAAAGATTTTTTATTTTTAACTAGCTTAGTTTTTCCTTTAATATTTATTGTATTTATTTTTACTACATTCACCTTAAAAATTTTTTCAATACTTCTTTTTATCGCATCTTTATTAGCACCCTGATGCACTTTAAAAACTACTTTATTAAATTCAGACAATAAAGTTGATTTTTCAGTAACGTTTGGTGAAATTATTGTATCTAAATAGTGAAATTTTTTCATTTACTAACTCTTTCTTGAAAAGATTTGATTGAACTTGAGGTAAATATAATATTTTTATATTTTAATATATCGTATGCATTAGTTCCTAGCTGATCTATTATTTTTAAATTTGGTATATTTCTTGTAGATTTAATTATTTTTGCTGTAGAATTTTTATCAGATATTATAAGCGAATTAACTAATTTATTTTTTTTTAAAAAATTATTAAATAATTTAGTTTTTTTAATTTCATTTTTAAAATCTTCAACTACAAAAAGTGATTTTAAGTTATTTTTATGAGACAAAAGATGGAATAAACCAAGTTTTCTAACTTTTTTATTAATTTTTTTTACTTTATAAACATCTCCTTTAGGTCCATGAGCAACACCACCACCAACAAATATTGGAGCTTTTCTACTACTATGTCTTGCTCCACCAGTGCCTTTTTGTGCATATATTTTTGAAGTTGATCCTTTCACTTCACCACGTTGTTTTGTTTTAGCAGTTCTAGGCTTAAAATGATTTAGTTGCCAATCTATTAAAGATTGAATCATGCTTTTGTTGGGAATTAAGGAAAAAATACTATCTGACAACTCTATGTCATTAACTTTTTCGCCATCTATATTTATTACTTTTAATTTCATTTTATTTTTTTGTTTCTTTTTTTGGCTCGAGTTTAGATTTTTCTTCAACTTTTTTTGTTACTTTTGGTGATTGAACTTCAATTTTTTTATTTTTTTCTAAAGTAGTTTTTTTATTGATGTTTTTCTTATTTTTTTGAATTAAAACTATTGAGTTTTTTGAACCGGGTATAGATCCTTTAACAAAAATAAGATTATTTTCCAAATCGGATTTTATTATTTCTAAATTTTGTATAGTTCTATATTTGTCACCCATATGACCAGCCATTTTTTTTCCTTTAAAAACTCTACCAGGGTCTTGGTTTTGTCCAGTAGATCCATGAGATCTATGGGAAACTGAAACTCCGTGTGAAGCTCTTAAACCTGCAAAATTATGTCTTTTCATAACACCAGCAAAACCTTTGCCAATAGTTTTGGATGTTATATCAACAAATTTTTGATCTTTAAAAAGTTCTAAACCAATTTCGTTTCCTTCTTTAAAAATTGAAGTATCTTTAACTCTAAACTCTCTCAATATTTTTTTAGGTTCAGTTGATTTTTTAGCAAAAAAACCTTTCATTTGGTTTGTTAATTTAGAAGATTTTATTCTTCCAAAACCAACTTGAACGGCGTCGTAACCTCTTTTCTCTTTTGTTATAACTTCTAATATTCTTCCTTTTTCAACAGAAAGTACAGTAACTGGGACTGATGTCCCTGAATCAAAAAATTCTCTTGTCATACCCAATTTTTTTCCTATTAGTCCAATATCCATAATAATTCTTAAAGTTTTATTTCTATATCTACGCCAGAAGCTAAATCCAACTTCATTAAAGCTTCAACGGTTTGTGGTGTTGGTTCCAAAATATCTATTAATCTTTTATGTGTTCGAGTTTCAAATTGCTCTCTACTTTTTTTATCAATATGAGGTGATCTCAGGACTGTAAATATTTCTTTTTTTGTGGGCAATGGAATTGGTCCTTTTACTTGGGCTCCAGTTCTTTTAGCTGTATTTATAATTTCGATTGTAGATAAATCTAAAATCTTATTATCGTAAGCTCTAAGATGTATTCTTATATTTTGTTTATCCATATTATTAAGCCAGTTTCTTAGTTACTTCATCTTGAACATTTTGAGGTACTTTTTCATAATGATCAAAAAACATTGAATATTGTGCTCTACCTTGTGACATTGATCTTAAATTGTTTATATAGCCAAACATATTAGCTAAAGGCACCATTGCGCTTATCACTGTAGCGTTACCTCTTTTATCAGTTGTAGATACTTGACCTCTTCTACTATTTAAATCTCCTATTACATCACCCATATAATCTTCGGGGGTAACTACTTCAACGCGCATCATAGGCTCTAAAAGTTTTAGAACAGCTTTATTGCATGCTTCCTTGAAGCAATATCTGGAAGCTATTTCGAAAGCTAATACACTAGAATCAACATCGTGATGTAAGCCGTCTAAAATTGTAACTTTGTAATCGATTAAAGGAAAACCAGCTAAAATCCCATTATCAGAAACACTTTCTATTCCTTTTTCAACACCCGGTATAAATTCTTTTGGAATAGCCCCACCTTTAATTTTGTTTTCTATCTCTCTTCCTTTTCCAGGAGGCAAAGGTTCCACACTTAGTTCTACTTTAGCAAATTGACCAGCTCCTCCACTTTGTTTTTTGTGAATATAAGTGTTATTAGCAGATTTTAAAATTGTTTCTCTGTAAGCAACTTGTGGAGCACCAATATTTGCTTCAACTTTAAATTCACGTTTCATTCTATCAACTATAATATCTAGATGAAGTTCTCCCATTCCTTTAATGATAGTTTGACCAGATTCTTCATCTGAAGTAACTCTGAATGAAGGATCTTCTCTAGCCAATCTACCCAGCGCTTCACCCATTTTTTCTTGATCACCTTTAGTTTTGGGTTCCACTGCAATTTCAATAACAGGATCAGGAAAATCCATTGGTTCTAAAACAATAGGATTAGCTTCGTCACATAAAGTATGTCCAGTAATTGTATATTTTAAACCTGCTAAAGCCACTATATCGCCTGCATTTGCTTCTTTAACATCTTCTCTGCTATTTGCGTGCATTAAAAGCATTCTTCCAACTCTCTCTTCTTTATCTTTAGTTGTATTATAAATACCAGTAGCAGCTTTTAATGTACCTGAATATATTCTTATAAAAGTTAAAGTTCCTACAAAAGGATCTGTAGCCACTTTAAATGCAAGTGCTGAAAAGGATTCGTTATCATTAAATTTTCTTTCAATTATATCTTCTGAATTAGGTTTTGTTCCGTTAATTGATCCAATATCAATAGGGCTAGGCAAATAATCAACTACTGCATCTAAAAGTGGTTGAACACCTTTATTTTTAAAAGCAGAACCTGTTAGTATTGGAACAAAGTCAAATTTTAAACAGCCTTTTCTAATGCAAGAAATTAAGTCTTTTTCTGATATTTCTTTACCGTTTAAATAATTTTCCATTAATTTCTCATCTTGCTCTACAGCAGTTTCAACTAATTCTTTTCTATATTTTTTAGCTTGTTCTTTTAAATCAGCGGGTATTTCTACTACTTCAAATTCTGCTCCAAGTTTTTCATCTTTCCATAAAACTGCTTTCATTTTTATAAGGTCAACTATTCCTTTTAAAGAAGATTCTATTCCAACTGGTAATTGGGTTACTAATGGTTTTGCACCAAGACGATCTTTAATCATTTCTACGCACATGAAAAAATCAGCTCCAGTTCTATCTAATTTATTAATAAAACAAACTCTTGGGACTTTATATCTATCAGCTTGTCTCCATACTGTTTCAGATTGGGGTTCAACGCCAGCAACTCCATCAAAAACACATACGGCTCCATCTAAAACCTTTAATGATCTCTCTACTTCTATGGTAAAATCTACGTGCCCGGGTGTATCAATAATGTTTATTCTATTATCCTTCCAAAAACATGTTGTGGCTGCAGAAGTAATTGTGATACCTCGTTCTTGTTCTTGTTCCATCCAATCCATTGTGGCCGCTCCATCATGGACTTCTCCAATTTTATGACTTTTACCTGTGTAATATAAAATTCTTTCAGTGGTAGTTGTTTTCCCAGCATCAATGTGTGCCATAATACCAATATTTCTATATTTATCTAATGTATGTGTTCTAGACATTCTACCACCTATAATGAGCAAAAGCTTTATTTGACTCTGCCATCTTATGTGTATCCTCTCTTTTTTTAATTGCTGAACCTTTTTTTTGTGAAGCGTCCATTAATTCGTTAAATAATTTATCTGACATGGTTTTATTTTTTCTCTTTCTTGAGGCATCTAATAGCCATCTTAATGCAAGTGTCTGCGATCGTTTCGTTTTAACCTCTTGAGGAACCTGATAGGTTGCTCCGCCCACTCTTCTAGATCTAACTTCTAGGTTAGGTCTTATGTTATTAATAGCTTCATCAAAGATTTTCATTGGATCTTCTTTAGTTTTATCCTTAATTTTATTAAGAGCACCATAAATTATTTTTTCAGAAGCTGTTTTTTTTCCATCATACATAACAAAATTTATAAATTTAGCTAAAATTAACGACCCATATTTTGGATCTGGATAAAAAATTCTTTTTGGGGCCTGGTTTTTTCTAGACATAAATTAATTATTTTGGTTTTTTTGCTCCATATTTAGATCTTTGTTGTTTTCTGGCAGTAACACCTTGGGTATCCAGGTTACCCCTTAAAATATGATACCTAACTCCAGGCAAATCTTTTACTCTACCTCCTCTTATTAAAACTACTGAGTGTTCTTGAAGGTTGTGACCTTCACCAGGAATATAACATGTGACTTCTTCACCATTTGACAATCTAACTCTAGCTACTTTTCTAAGAGCAGAATTTGGTTTTTTTGGTGTTGTTGTATAAACTTTAGTACACACTCCTCTTTTTTGTGGAGATCTATCCAAAGCAGGAACTTTACTTCTAAACTTCGGTGTTTTTCTAGGTCTTTTTATCAACTGATTTATAGTTGGCATAATTTAATTATTATATGTTTGGAAAAAGGCTATACCTGTCTGAAATTTCTTAGACAAATTTAGTTAGTGTTTAAGGTAATGCAAACCTTACTTCCAACCATCAAAATTGCGCTAAACTACTAATTGACCTGCATAAAGTCAACAATGAATTAAACTTTTTTGCTTTAAAATAGAGGTTTAAGCTGGTGGAATTTGCTTTTCTTTGAACTGTTCAGGAGCAGGTTCTGTTAATAAAGCATCTCTTTCACTGGCGATTTTTTGCCATTTCTTTTTAGTAGCGCCTGTACCAGCTGGTATTAAGCGACCTACTATAACATTTTCCTTTAATCCCTCAAGTTTGTCAATTTTTCCTCTTATAGCAGCATCGGTAAGCACTCTCGTTGTTTCTTGAAATGATGCGGCTGATATGAAGGAATTAGTTTGGAGTGATGCTTTAGTTATTCCTAATAATATTCTTTCTCCTGATGCTATTTTTTTACCATCTTTTTTTAATACTTCATTTTCAGAATCAAGAATTATTTTATCTACCATTTCTCCTAGTAAATATTTAGAATCACCTGGTAATTTAATTTCAATTTTTTTTAACATTTGTCTAAGTATAGTTTCGATGTGTTTGTCATTAATTACAACTCCTTGAAGACGATAAACATCCTGTACTTCGTTTACAAAATAGTTAGTTAAAAATTCAATGCCCAAAATTCTTAAAATATCATGAGGAGCAGGGCTGCCATCTAATAGATACTCGCCTTTTTTTATTTTTTCGCCAGGATTAAAATTGATATGTTTTCCTTTTGGAATTAAATATGAGGATGAAGTTCCATCAACTTTCATAATTGAAACTTTTTGCTTTCCTCTAAGTTCCTTGCCAAATTCAATTGTACCATTATTTTCTGCAATTATAGCACTATCCTTTGGTCTTCTAGCTTCGAAAAGTTCAGCAACTCTAGGCAAGCCGCCTGTTATATCTTTTGTTTTAGAAGTTTCTTTTGGAAGTCTTGCCAAAACATCTCCAGCATTTACTTTTTGTCCATCTGTAACAGAAAGAATAGAATCTGGAACTAAATAATATCTAGCTTCATTGTCGTCAGCTTTTTTTACAACATTTCCTTTAGAATCTCGTAAAGTTATTCTTGGTTTTAATTCTGTATTTTTAGATTGTGATCTCCAATCTAAAACTGATTTTGATGCTATACCAGTTGCATCATCTAAGGTTTCTGCCAATGAAACTCCATCAACTAGATCCATATAACTTGCAATACCACTTTTTTCAGCTATTACAGGTAAGGTATAGGGATCCCATTCACATATTTTTTTACCTTTTGTAACTTCTTGATCGGTATCACAAAAAAGTTTTGCTCCATAAGGAACTTTATAAACAGCAAGTTGTCGTTCATTTTTATCTTCAATTACAATCTGAGTATTTCTACCCATAATTATTTTATTTTTTTCTGAGTCTTCTATAATATTTCTATTAACAATTTTGATTTTACCAGAAGCATGAGCTACTACTTGTGACTCTTCTTTAATTTGTGCGGTTCCTCCAATGTGAAATGTTCTCATTGTTAATTGAGTTCCAGGTTCACCAATAGATTGTGCTGCTATCATACCAATAGCTTCACCAATAGCTACTATTTTACCTCTAGATAAATCCCTGCCATAACAAAGTGCACAAACTCCTTTAGTGGAAATACAAGTAATCACAGAGTGAACTTTTATTGATTTAACTCCAGCAAAATCTATTTTTTCACAAATTTCCTCATCTATAAGATTTTTTTTGTTTAAAATTATTTCACCTGTTATAGGGTTTTTTATATCTTCTGCAGCAGTTCTTCCCAGAACTCTGTCTGCTAAACTTACTATAATGTTTCCACCTTCTATAATTTCTGAAAGTGTAAGTGATTCTTTTGTTTTACACCCGCAATCATGTTTAGTAATAGATATATCTTGAGCAACATCACACAGTCTTCTAGTTAAATATCCCGAATTTGCGGTTTTAAGAGCTGTATCAGCCAAACCTTTTCTGGCTCCATGTGTAGAATTAAAATATTCTAAAGCCGTAAGTCCCTCTTTAAAATTTGCAGTAATTGGAGTTTCTATAATTTCACCTGAAGGTTTCGCTATAAGACCTCTCATACCAGCTAATTGCTTCATTTGAGCAGCGGATCCTCTTGCTCCAGAATTTGCCATCATGAATACTGAATTAGTTTCTATTCTATCATTTGGCATTGTTACTGTAGCTGATGATATTTCTTTCATCATTTCATTTGCTACTAGGTCTGTGCATTTGGACCAAACATCAACTACTTTATTATATTTTTCTCCTCTAGTTATAAGACCTTCTGAATATTGAATTTCGTAATTTTCAATTTGTTTTTTTGCATCATTAACCAATTTTGGCTTTGTTTTAGGAATAATTAAATCATCTTTCCCAAATGAAATTGCTGCTTTAAAGGCATGTTTAAAACCCATAGCTTTTAAATTATCACAAAGTATGACTGTTTCTTTTTGACCACAGAATCTATAAACTTTATCAATTATTTCTGACACATGTTTTTTTGACAAAACTCTATCAATTAAAGAAAATTTAATTTTATGGTGCTTTGGTAAAATGCTTGATAAAATAAACCTACCAGCTGTAGTTTGATATCTTTCTGTTACTTTGTTTCCCTTTTCATCAATTGTTTCATATCTACATATTACATGCGAATGTAAGCTAATATCATTAGTCTCTAAAGCATGTTCTATTTCAAAGACATTTAAAAAGTAACCTTTTACTTTAATGTCTTTATCTTTTTTTTCTTCTGCTTGGGATAAATAATATATTCCCAAAATCATATCTTGACTTGGAACTATAATAGGTTTTCCATTTGATGGATTTAATATGTTATTTGTCGACATCATTAAAACTCTAGCTTCAAGTTGGGCTTCAGTACTTAAAGGTATGTGAACTGCCATTTGATCTCCATCAAAATCTGCATTGAATGCTGTACAAACTAAAGGGTGTAATTCAATAGCGCTACCCTCAATAAGTTTAGCTTCAAAAGCTTGGACACCTAACCTGTGTAAGGTAGGAGCTCTATTTAGTATTACTGGATGTTCGCGTATAATATGCTCTAACGCATCCCACACTTCAGGTTTTTCTTTTTCCACCATTTTTTTAGCTTGTTTTATTGTTGTTGCAATACCCAATTTATCTAATCGGGCATATAAAAAAGGTTTAAAAAGTTCAACTGCCATTTTTTTTGGAAGACCACATTGATGTAATTTTAATTCAGGCCCAGCTACAATTACTGATCTTCCAGAATAATCTACTCTTTTACCTAACAAGTTTTGTCTAAATCTACCTTGCTTACCTTTAAGCATTTCAGCAAGTGATTTTAGTGGTCTTTTACCAGTTCCGGTGATTACTCTACCTCTTCTTCCGTTATCAAAAAGCGCATCGACAGATTCTTGGAGCATTCTTTTTTCATTTCTAACAATTATATCTGGTGCTTTAAGATCTATAAGTCTTTTTAATCTATTGTTTCTATTTATAACTCTTCTATATAAATCATTTAAATCTGATGTAGCAAATCTACCGCCATCCAATGGAACTAAAGGTCTTAACTCTGGGGGGATGACTGGAATACAAGTTAAAATCATCCATTCAGGTTTATTACCAGACGATATAAACGATTCCATGAGTTTTAATCTCTTTATAGCTTTTTCTTCAGCAACTTTTGACTTAACTTCTTTTAGTAAAGCTCTTAATTTATCTCTTTCTGCATTAAGGTCTAATTTTATTAAAATTTCTCTGATAGCTTCAGCTCCTATTCCTGCTTCAAAAGCGTCTTCTCCATATTCTTCTTGTGCTTTTACATATTCTTCTTCAGACAATAGTTGATTTTTAGTTAGTTTCGTCAAACCAGGTTCTATAACTAAAAAACTTTCGAAATATAAAACTTTTTCAACATCCTTAAGTTTCATATCTATTGCTGCTGAAATTCTACTAGGAAGTGATTTTAAAAACCAAATATGAGCGACTGGTGTTGCAAGTTCTATATGCCCCATTCTATCTCTTCTTACGTTAGATTTGGTGACTTCAACTCCACATTTTTCACATATAATACCTCTAAATTTCATTCTCTTATATTTTCCACATAAGCATTCGTAGTCCTTAGTGGGGCCAAATATTCTTGCACAAAATAGGCCGTCTTTTTCTGGTTTAAAAGTTCTGTAGTTTATAGTTTCTGGTTTTTTTATCTCCCCGAAAGACCATGACTTTATTTTCTCAGGGCTAGCTAAAGTAATTTTAATTTGGTCAAACTTTTCTTCAACTACTTCATTTTTAAATAATTTATCTATACTTTTTTTCATAAAAATCTAATTTAAATCTATATCTAAACCGAGTGATTTAATTTCATTAACTAAAACATTAAAGGACTCTGGTATACCAGATTCAAATTTATCATCACCTTTAACTATAGTTTCGTAAACTTTTGTTCTTCCTGCCACATCATCGGATTTAACAGTTAACATTTCTTGAAGTGTGTAAGCAGCTCCATAAGCTTCTAATGCCCAAACTTCCATTTCACCAAATCTTTGACCACCTAATTGAGCTTTTCCACCTAAAGGCTGTTGTGTAACTAGACTATATGGACCTGTGGATCTAGCGTGAATTTTATCTTCAACTAAATGATGGAGTTTAAGCATATATATAATACCTACTGTGACTTTTCTATCAAATTTTTCTCCAGTACGTCCATCCCAAAGATTAGTTTGCCCAGATGAAGGTAATCCAGCTAGTTTTAACATCTCGGTTACATCTGCAACAGAAGCTCCATCAAATACTGGTGTTGATATTGGCACCCCTAATGATAATGTTTGTGTTAGTTCATCGAATTCCTTAACATCTAGTGGTTTTATTTTTTCTTCATAAACATCTTCATTATAAACTTTTTTAAGTATATCTTGAATTAGAGTATTCTTTTTTTTTATATCGTTTTGTGTTTTTATTATTTGATTAATTTTTTCACCCAATTCAGAACAAGCCCACCCTAGATGAGTTTCTAATATTTGGCCTACATTCATTCTACTAGGAACCCCCAAAGGGTTAAGCACAACATCAACAGGTTTACCATTTTCCATGTAAGGCATGTCTTCTATAGGAACTATTTTGCTTATTACTCCTTTATTTCCGTGTCTACCTGCCATTTTATCTCCAGGCTTTAAACTTCTTTTTATAGCAACAAAAACTTTTACCATTTTTAATACATTCGGTAACAAATCATCACCTGCTTGAATTTTTTCGACTTTATCTTCGAATCTTACTTTAATATCATTTTTTATATTGGTGTATTGATCTTTAAGTGTTTTAAGATCTGTATTAGTTTTTTCATCTGTAAATTGTAATTTCCAAATATCATTGATGTTTAAATTTACTATATCTTCAGATGTTAAATTATTCTCATCTTTAACCTTTTTAAAAGATGTAGATAATTTTTTGTTTTTAATCATATCCTCGGCTCTAATTTTAATGTTTCTCTCTAATATTTCTTCTTCGACAGATTTATCTTCTTGTACAGATTCTATTTCTGATCTCTCTATTGCGGTCGATCTTTCGTCCTTTTCTATTCCGTGTCTATTGAACACTCTAACATCTACAACTATACCATTACTTCCTGGGGGCATTTTTAATGAAGAGTCTCTTACATCTGTGGCTTTTTCTCCAAAAATTGATCTAAGTAATTTTTCTTCTGGATTTGAAATGCTGTCACCTTTTGGTGTAACTTTGCCAACTAAAATATCACCAGCTTTTACTTCTGCACCTATGTATACAACGCCAGACTCGTCTAGGTTTCTTAATGATTCTTCGCTTATATTTGGAATGTCTCTTGTTATTTCTTCAGTCCCAAGCTTTGTGTCTCTAGTCATTAATTCGTATTCTTCAATATGGATTGAGGTAAAAACGTCGTCTGTTACACATCTTTCGGAAATTAAAATAGAGTCTTCAAAATTATAACCAAGCCACGGCATAAACGCTACGGTAACATTTTTCCCTAGTGCCAATTCACCCAACTTAGTTGCAGGACCATCAGCAATAATATCTCCTTTTTTAATTACATCTCCAATTTTGACCAAAGGTTTTTGATTGATTGTTGTATTTTGATTTGATTTTTGAAATTTAGATAAATTATATATATCAACACCAGATTTAGACAAATCTTTTTCAAAAGCTTTTACAACAATTCTTTTTCCATCAATTTTGTCAACTAAACCATCTCTTCTTGCAACAATTGTTACACCAGAGTCTAATGCTACATCACTTTCTATTCCTGTTCCCACTAAAGGAGATTCAGGTTTTAACAATGGAACTGCTTGCCTCATCATATTAGATCCCATTAAAGCTCTATTGGCATCATCGTTTTCTAAAAATGGAATTAAAGAAGCTGCAACTGAAACTAGTTGTTTAGGTGAAACATCTACGTACTCAACTGAATCAGGTTTTGATAATACAAAATTTAGTAATTTTCTGCATGAAACTAATTCTTCCATGAATTTCCCAGATTTATCTATTTTAGTATTTGCTTGTGCTATTGTGAATTTTTCTTCTTCAATTGCCGACAAATACACTATTTCATCAGTCACAAGATGATTAACTACTTTACGATATGGACTTTCAATAAATCCATATTTATTTACTCTCGCAAATGTGGCTAAACTATTAATTAACCCAATGTTTGGACCTTCTGGGGTTTCTATTGGACATATTCTTCCATAATGAGTTGGGTGCACGTCCCTAACTTCAAAACCTGCTCTTTCACGTGTTAGTCCACCTGGGCCTAAAGCAGAAACTCTTCTTTTATGAGTGATTTCTGATAATGGATTAGTTTGATCCATAAATTGTGATAATGCAGATGTAGCAAAAAAATCTTTAAGAGCAGCTGTTATTGGTCTTGGGTTAACTAAGTCCTGTGGCATAGCAGATTCCACTTCTAGGAGAGTAGACATTTTTTCTTTAATAGCTCTTTCCATTCTTAAAATTCCAATTCTAAATTGGTTTTCTACTAATTCTCCTACCGATCTAACTCTTCTATTTCCAAGATGGTCAATATCGTCAACATCACCTTTTCCATCTTTAAGATCAAGCATGTGTTGTACAATTGCTACAATATCATCATTTCGCAAAATAGTTGTTTCATCAGAGCATTTTAAATGTAACTTATTATTTAGTTTAACTCTTCCTACGTCAGAAAGATCATATCGAGCTGATTTAAAAAATAAATTTTGAAAAATTTCATTGGCTACTTCGAAAGAAGGGGGTTCCCCTGGTCTTAAAACTTTATAAACATCATTAATTGCTTCTTCTTTAGTATTATTTTTGTCAATATTTAGTGTATCGATTATATAAGGACCTTTTGTAATTGTATCGACGTCAGCAATTTCTAATGTAGTAATATTAAATTGTAAAATTTTTTCAATATTTTCCTTATCAATTAAACCACCAGAATTAAGAAAAACTTCTTTTGTTAAGGGATCTATTAAATTGTTTTTTACGTACTTGTCTAAAAAGTAATCAGATGGGTACGATATACTTTTTAAACCATCATCAAATAATTTTTTAGCAATTACATAATTAATTTTAGAGCCTTTTTTTAAAACAACTTTTGCAGTTTTGGAATTAATAAGATCTGTTCTTAGTTTTAAGGGGCGCTTATAGTCATCAGGGTTAAATTTAGTTTGCCATACTTTAGTATCTTTGTGAAAGCTAAATATTTTAAAATCATAAAACGTTTCTAATATTTCTTTTTTTGAGAAACCCAAAGCCATTAAAAATGTTGTGATTGGAAGTTTTCTTTTTCTATCTATTCTAAAATATAAAAGATCTTTAGCATCATATTCAAAATCTAACCAGGAGCCTCTGTTTGGTATGATTCTGCAGTTAAAGAGCAACTTACCACTAGCATGCGTTTTTCCTTTGTCGTGATCGAAAAATACACCTGGGCTTCTATGCATTTGATTTACAACAACTCTTTCTACGCCATTAATTACAAAAGTTCCACTTTCAGTCATTAATGGAATATCTCCCATGTAAACCTCTTGTTCTTTTGCAGATAAAACTTGTTTTGTATTTTTTTCTACATCTATGTCATAAACAACTAGACGTAACGTTGGTTTTAAAGATGAAGAAAAAGTTAAATCCCTCTGTCTACACTCATCAACGTCAAACTTTGGTTTTTCTAATCTAAAAGAAATGTATTCAAGAGTTGCCTTCTCAGATAACTCTTCTATAGGGAAAATACTTTTGAAAACTCTATCGAGACCTTTTTGCAGATTAGCTTCAGTTTGGTCTTTGGGTTCTAAAAATTGTTTATAGGATTTTTTTTGAACTTCGATTAAATTAGGAATAGATAAAGTTTCCTTTAGTTTACCAAAGTTTTTTCTTATACTTTTTTTTTCAGTAAAAGATAGTTCCATGCATAATCTTACATCGTAAAATGTAAGTTAAATTTTAATATTATAAATACTACTTTAATTCTACTTTAGCTCCAGCAACTTCCAATTTCTTTTTTGCTTCTTCTGCTTCTTTTTTTGGAACGCCAGTTTTAACTTCTTTGGGTGCTGCTTCAACTAAATCTTTTGCTTCTTTTAATCCTAAACCAGTAAGAGCTCTAACTTCTTTTATTACATTAATTTTCTTATCACCTATTGCTGCTAAAAAAATAGTGAACTCTGTTTTTTCCTCTACTTGTTCACCTGCTACTGCTGGAGCTACTGCAACTGCTGCTGCTGCAGTTACTCCCCATTTTTCTTCTAATTGTTTTGATAGGTCTGCTGCTTCTACAACAGTTAATTTTGACAATTCGTCAACAATCTTATTTAAATCTGCCATTGGAATCTTTCTTTTGTTAAATGTTTAATTTTTTTTACTCTTTGCGAGGGCTAAAATAGCAATTTTTGCGCCCGGCGCAAGTAAAATACTGATTATTTTTTGTGCGGGAGTGGTCAAAACTGCAGCAATTTTAGCTCTAGCTTCATCTAAAGTTGGTAGTGTGGCAATTTTTTCCACATCAGCTACTGAAAGAGGCTCTTCTTCCATAATTCCACCAATAATTTTTAGATTTGAATTCTTCTTGGCAAATTTAGTTAGTATTTTAGCAGATGTAATAGCATCATCAGAAAAAGCTACGGCTGTAGGTCCAGAAAACAAATTTTCCAATTTTTTAAATTTACTACCCTCTAAAGCAAGTTTTGTAATTCTATTTTTTGTAATTCTGAACAATATTCCTTTTTCACGCATCTCACTTCTCAGTTCATCGATTTGTTTTACAGTTAATCCTTGATAGTGAGTTATAAAGACTGAAGTATTTTTACTAAAAAAACCTTTCATCTCTTCTATATAAGTAATTTTTTTTTCTTTTTTCATCATAAAT
>Ga0114997_10000612_pt1 | contig 29538 bp, 16 predicted proteins | sample ArcticOcean_MG_C_2_FD_87045 | JGI IMG/M metagenome (GOLD analysis project Ga0114997, IMG submission 87045) | Marine microbial communities from western Arctic Ocean - ArcticOcean_MG_CB4_136 | ecosystem: Environmental > Aquatic > Marine > Oceanic | place: Arctic Ocean: Canada Basin | collected... | reverse complement strand
TTGCGACTGACGTTTTATACCGCTCCGGTGACGTTGTGCGCGTTACTTCCCGTCGCTTTACTGTTAGAAGGCGATCGGTTCGTCAACAAATATTTCGGCTCGAACTCGTTCGACGTGCAATCGAGGGAAGCTTTGATGTACGGCGACGAATACGTATCGCCGATTAAAGTCTTGATTTTAGTTATTCTCGGGTGTTTGAACGCGGTGTCGTATAATTTCGTTCACTTCGCGTTAGTCGGGGCGACGTCGGCGGTGACCACGACAGTTCTTGGAAACATTAAAGTCGCTCTGTTAATCTTATGCTCGCGAGTGTTATTCGGCGAGACGAAAGATTGGAGTTTATCCATGGTTTTCGGAGCTTTCGTCGCTTTGGCTGGGTTCGGTTTCTACTCTTTCGCGCGAGTCAAGGTGTCGCATCAGCAAATGAATAACAGCGCTAAGAAATAATAATAATAATAGAGAGATTGTTTTATGTAGTAGTAAAGTTTGGCGATTCGCAAAATGCAAAACTTCACCTCGAACTGTACCTCACTGTAAATGCACACATCGCGCACCACAACAAAACCGCAGCTCCTCCTCGCGCAAGAACGACACAAACAGAGACGTCGTCGTTCCAAAACCGTCGTCGTTCCCGTCATGAACAACACCATCAGCGACGATACCGCCGCCGCCGGCGACGAGAAACACAACGACGACGAGAGCATTGAACTCTCCTCGTTAGCGACCGCATTCTCGCGACAACAATCCGGTCCGGGCGCCTTGTGGGCCGAAATCACGGCGTTATCTCGACAACCAGGGGTGATTGATATTGGACAAGGGTACCCTGATTTCGGTTCGAATTCGATTGCGAAACAAAGCGCGAAGAGAGCGATATCGATGGACGAAAAGACAATTTCGGGAGACATTCCAGACGCTCGGGCGAATCAATACGCACCGATTCCGGGAACGCGAGATATGCTGGATGCGGTGAAACGGTATTACAGAGACACCGCAAGAAATGTATCCTCCGTGGACGAATCGAGAGACACTTCGTTAGTGACGACGTCGGCGACGGAAGGGTTGTACGTCGTCTTTCGAGCGTTATTGAACAAAGGCGACGAGGTGATGACGTTAAGTCCATTCTTCCCGTGGTATTTAGCGCACGCGACGGTAACAGAGTGCACGCTACTCGAAGTCCCATTAAATCCGGAGGATGGATTTGTGGTGACCGAAGAGATGTTAGAACGAGCGTACGCCAAGAGCAACAAGAGAGTAAAGATTTTCGTGCACTGTTCGCCGCATAATCCAACCGGTCATTGCGCGAGCGAAGAAGAACTGGAAATTATCGCCAGGTTTTGTAGGAATCATAAGATCGTCGCGATCGCGGACGAAGTGTACGAACGGTCTACGTTTCTAGAAAGCAAGCCGCATTTGCGTTTGCGAGAGTATTTACCGGGAAGAACGGTAACGGTTGGCACGTCGAGTAAGCTGATGAATTTATCGGGCTGGAGAGTGGGATGGATATACGGCCCAAAAGTCATCGTCGACGCGTGCAATACATTCCACTCCTACGCCTCTTTTTCTACGCCAACGCCGTTACAAGCCGGCGTCGCGGACGCGTTAAACGATATCTGCGACCGAGCGAAACTGGGCGAAGTTGGCGTCATCCCGGACGAAAACGCCAAAATCCTCGCCTCGAACGCCAACCTCCTCGCCTCCGCGCTCACCGCCTCCGGCTTGAAAGTCTACCCACCCGAAGGCGGCTTCTTCCTCGTCGCCTCCGTCAAAAACATCAAATCTGTCGACGGCGACGCCATCCAATACTGCAAAAATCTCGCTCGCCGAGGTGCCAAAGTCAGCGCGGTCCCGATGACGCCCTTCTACGACCCATGCTCCTCCGAAAACCCGACCGATTTAGTCCGGTTCGCGATATGTAAAAAACGCGAAACCATCGCGGAAGCCGCGAGGAGAATACGCGAGAACCCTTTGTAGAGAGTGAGTTTCCATAGCCAGAAAATATGTATCCATCGCATCGCATCGCGCGTGTAGTAGTAAAATTATAGATGTCACAACTTTTTGTGTATAGTTGCGTTTTGTCTGCTGCCATCATTCATGGCTGCGTCGTGATTTTCGGTTCTCCTTTATTTTTGTATTTTGTAATTTGTTCTTCTTCTTCTTTTGGAATCTCAAAAAGAAAGACGCTCGAAAACACGCGAGTTTATAAAATAATGTCCTTTTATTGAAAGAGAACAGCGCAAAAAAAAGCTGACGATGATGTCTGGAGAAGGAGTCGTGACGAGATCGCGGAAGAGGAAGGTTGGTCAGAGAGATTCTTTGTGGGATGTGGTCGTGAATAACGACGATATTTGTTTCCAACACATTCTTCCGAGATTGGATTTGAATGATATTAAATTCTTGTACGAGGTGAATAGTGAAACGAGAAAGTTGATTAAGAGATCATCTCGCGCGGGTGATTTGAAGAAAGGGTTTAAAGTGAACGAGATGTCGTCGATATCGACTTTGGAAGTTGCGTGGGAGAAGACGAAGAATAAATCGTTGTGGCCGAGTTGGTGGGGCGAAAGATCTTTCTGCTGTCGAGTTGCTAAAACGAATAAACTCGAGTTGCTCAAGTGGGCGCGAGAGGAGAAAAAGTGTGAGTGGGATCATAGGACGATTAATGCGGCCGCATATCAAGGTAATCTGGAAATGCTAAAGTATTGCGTGGCAAATGAGTGTCCTATCGATGAGGAGACGTGTGCATGTGCTGCCCAAAACGGTCATCTCGAGTGCCTCAAATACTTACGCGAAGAAGTCAAAGCGCCTTGGGATTCGAGAACTGCCTGTTGGGCGGCTGAAAATGGTCATCTTCACATACTCGAATATCTTGTTGAGCGTAAATATGATCAATATGACGAAATTGCGTTTCAGTGGGCGGCCGAGAAAGTTCACTTGGATTGTTTGAAGTACTTACACGAAACCGCCAAAGCGCCTTGGGACGAGGACGCCGTACAAGAAGCTCACGAGAACAACCAAACCGAGTGTTTACAATACCTCCTCGACAATAACTGTCCTCTACCAGATGGTTGGCGATACGAAGATGGAGAGTTATACGTAAATGGAGAGTTATACGTACCAGAATCAGAATCAGAATCAGAATTAGAATAATGAAAACATGTAATACCACGCGCGTTGTGTTTTTTCCTCTAAAAAAGTCCAAGACTACGTCACACTTTCATATCCAAACACACACACACACACAAAATGCTCGCATCAACCGGCATAAACGCGTATTCTTCGCGCTCGTTCGCGTCCAGATTCGCGTCTTCTTCTTCCTCTTCTTCTTCTTCTTCTTCTTTTCGCAAAGCGGCGACGAAAGCTTCGACGACGACTAATCGATTCAGCGCGTTGGGAGTGTTCGTCTCGTCCTCATTTCCCCAAAACGACGAGACGACGACGAACGGCAACACCAAAGAAAACGACGACACAAACACCTCAGCATTATCATCATCATCGTCATCATTTAGCTTCTCGAAAGATGCCATCGATTCGGCGTCCATTGCGATTGGTTCGACCGCATTCGCGCACTTCGTGACTGCGTTTCCAGCTTTTGCAGATGAAGGTCTCGAGGCAGCTCCAGGGGTCCTCGACGGCCAAACGAGCAAGAGTTACTACGCGACGTTATTTTTGTTCGTGTTATCCGCACCTGGGTTGTACTCGTTGGTGAAACGGTCCGCGAAATCGAAGATTTCGAGAAAGACGTTCGAACTTCCGGGTCCGATGGCGGCCGGGGACGCCGCGTTGCCGTTGGACGACGTGGCGAGAGAGGTTTCGATGTACTTCAAGAGGAACAACTACGTGGTCGCGGACGCCGGGGAGGTGATTACGTTTGAAGGGAACATCGCGCCGGAACGAGGGACGGCCGCGTATATTACTTTTTGTATCGCCGTTGGTCTCTTGTGCGTTGGTTTGGTGTGTTCAATCGCCTTGCCCGGCGGGAATCTCTGGTACTCTTTGGCGTTAATTTCGCCGCTGAGCGGAAAGTATTACTTGGATAACGCCGGACGAAAAGAAAAAGTAAAAGTGAAAATGGTCGATAACGAGGTCACGACAGATGTCATCGTCGAAGGCGACGCGGAAGAAATCGAAAGGTTTCGAAGAGATTTGAACTTGTGCGAGAAAGGGATGGTCAGAGTGAAAGGGATATTGGAGCAGTAATAAGGAACGCGTCGTCGTTCGCGCCGCTCGCTTCTATTTAAACTATACTTTTATACACATTTTAATGATACGCGGGTACTTTACCAGGTACTCATCAATACGTGTTCATCTCATCTTCCTCTTCTGTTCCTTTTCTTATTTCCTTCGTCTGGACATCATCCACGCGCTCTCGCGTAATTGCATACCGTTTCAAGAACTTCCTCAGAAACACGCACGCAAAGAGAGCGCAAGAAGAAGAACATGCCCCTCGCGAAGTATCCGTCTCGAGGAAGCGCGTTTACGAATCATCATCATCATCAGCAGCAGCAGCAAACGACAGCGATTCAGACGACGTCGTACACCCCGAAGCAATCCTCTCTCACGAACGGCCTGAAAGACTTTCCGCGACAAAAGCATCCGTCGACGACGACGACAACTTCATTCTTTCCACCACCGACGCGTTTAACATCCGATCCAACGTCGATTGTGATCCGCGCTTTGGAAGTCCATCGCATGCGCGCGGAACGACTGAACAAAGAGAAATCGGAACACGTGAGAATACGAAAAGAGAACGAAAAGAAACGCTTGTTGGAAGCGCAACGAGAGGCGACGTTAGGGAAGATTCAAAAAGTGAAAGAGGAGCTCTTTGCTTCGAAACAGACGGAGACTACGAGGAGGACGAATCCGGAAGCGGGAGGAGGATTAACGGCTTTTGGGGTTGTTCCGAAGAAAGAAACCACCGTGGAGACTCGTGTTTCGACGAGGAAGAAGAAAAGAGAAGAGGAGGTAGAGGAGGAGAGAGGTGGCCGCGTTGGCGAGAGAAATCCGTTCGCGAGAGGGAACGACAAAGGCGCTCCTTTAAAGAAAGCGAAGAGAGGTGGAGGAAAGAAAGGGAAGAAGTAGAGAGTTGCGGACCAACCGTTGGCGAACATGACGACGCGGCCAGGGAGGAAAGGATCGAAGATATCTCGAACGCATTTCGAGAGCGCTGCGAAGGCTCACGCGGAAAAGAGAGATGCGACGGTTTGTCGATACGTCGGGAGAGGCGACGATGGGAACGAGGAAGGCGCGTTTTTGGCGTTTCGAAATGTTGGGACGGTGGCGTACGAACAACGAGAAGAGGAGGAGGAAGAGGACGACAAAGAAGTCGACGAAGGATATTTTGAAGAAGATGTCGTCTTTATTGTTCGCCACCGTAAGAATGGCATGAGTAAAGCTTCCTCGAGAGCTCGAGTAGAAGTCGATGTCATCTATTCCCCATCCTACGAGGTCCCGGTGTTGTGTCTCCGCGCGTTTGATTCGCGGAGCGGCTCGGCGCTGAGTTTAGACCAAACCAATCGCGCGTTGGTGACGAAGCTTCACAACAAAGATAACGACAACGACGACGACATCTTCGCGCAACTTCTTGCTCCGTGGGATCGACAACAAAAACTTCCAAAGTGTTCTGTTGGCGGTGGATGGGTGTGCGTGCACCCGTGCGAAACGTCCAAATCGTTAGATACGCTGAATGGAACGTCGCAAACAGATGAAGATGTCGAGTTCCCGTTCGAAAGATGGCTTCAGTACGCCGCGTCGCGATTGAAAATAGAGTTATTTTAAAACTTACTTAGGTTTAGAAAATTTTGTACACTACGCAATACGTTCAAACAGAACGCGCTAAATAAAAGCTCTCCGCTAAACTATCCACCGCCGCTCTAAATCTACTTTCCTCCTCACCTCTAAAAACGCCCGCGCGCTCCTCACCATCTCTCCCCCGTCACTCTCCTCGCCACCATCGTTCTTCTTCTTCTTCTTCTCCTCCGCCGCCGCCTCCGCCGCCTCTCTGCACAACCCGAAAAGCGCCTCGCAGGCGCTCGTTTCTTCCCCGTAAAACCGCCACGACGCTTCTATCCTTTCCATCGACTCAAACAGCAATGATGCTTGTGATTTCTCAAAGCTTCCTCCCGTTTTTCTCGATTGCGTTTGTTCTCGATGACGTCGACTGACTACTTTTTCCATCTCGTCCACGAACTGTTTCATTCGATCTCGCTCTCGGTCCATCTTTTCCAGAATCACTCCTAACTGCTCCATCTGTTTCGCGACCGTCTCGCGATGGATCAGCGAGTTGGATACCGCAACGCGTCGTCGATATCCCCGTTTTTCTTTCTCAATATTCATCATACTCTCATTCTCATCATTATTCTCATCAACATCGTACTCTTCTTCCTCCTCCTCAGACGAAGACGAAGGAGGATACAAACGTTTCTCTTTCAACATCGGCACTCGGGAAACGACGTCGAGGACGACATCGAAAAGCTCGAACGCGTGGTCGCGAGACTCGCGCCAGGAGTGGACGAACGCGCGCATTTTTTCCCTCAAATTGTCCTCATAGTCGTTCATCATCATCGCGTGTATTCAGGCATGAAACAAGAGTGCGCGTATTCGACGTAAACGACGACGAGACGACCACCACACAAAGGCTTTTTATGTCGCAAATTGGACAAAATGCCTCACTTTTATGTTACATAAACCATCACATAAACGCGCGTAAAAGAAGCCTTTGAGAGCCTCCCGAACAAGAACAGCAGCAGCAGCATTAGTAGTATTATTATTAGTACACTCTATAGTAAAAGAAGCAGAGGAGTAAAAAAATATGAGTGTGACGACGACGACTAAAAACGCGCAAAACTTACTCGCGAGAATGCTTCGCGTCGCGAAGTCGTATAAAGATTACAACGTCCGCGAGTACCTCGTGCGCAGGACGAACGATACGTATGAACTGAACAAAGAAAAACCGGAGGAGTTTGAAAAGTTCGCGGAGAAAGAGCTGAAATGGATGGAAAGGCAAGAGAAAGTGTACGAGATGTACGGGAGCGAACGGAAGAGCGTTTTGGACGATTCCGACGACGACGTGGCAGCAACGAGGAAGTAGAGAAAATTTTAGGAGTCATCATCAATATCTGTTGTACAATGTAGCGTTTCTTCGTTTAAATATAACTATGCACTTCTCTCTCTCTCTTTCCCTCTTTCTCTCTTTCTCTCTCTCTCTGCTGCGGGTCTGTCTATTCGTGAGTGAGGAACAAAGCTTCGCGAACTGTCTCGATCGCGCTCGATATTCCCGACTTTTCGTCGTCGGCGAAAAACGCCTTCTCTTCTCGAAAGCGGGAGAACAAATACTGAACTCCCGCTCGAGCGCCGATGGAACACTCTTTACCACCTTGGAAGGCGTTTTCTTCGTCTGACTTTTCCGCTCTGGACGCGACTGCGGAGGCGGTTTGTAAAACTGTGTCGGGTAAACCGGCTAAGCGAGCGACGTTGACGCCGTGGGATTTCGGGCACGAACCGGAGACGACTTTGTGCGTGAACGCAACTCGGGGCGGGACTCGGGTTGAGTCGACGAGCGCTTCGACGTGTTTTAATATCGCGCTAGAGGCGAACGCGAAGTAATCCGCAAGTTTGTGGTAGTGCGTGCTGAAGAGCGTGCGGGATTTGTTTCGCAACATCAAGTGTTTGCCGCAACTTAAAGCGATGGCGCAGCCGTCGGTGGTGGACGTGCCTCGACCGAGTTCATCGACACACACCAAGGAATTTTTCGTAGCTTCGCGCAACGGCTTCGCGATTTCGGACATTTCCACCGCAAACGTGGAAAATCCAGAGCGCAGGTCGTCTCTCGCGCCCATGCGAACGAAAATGGCGTCGCACGCGGAGAGGTTGAAAGTCTTCGCGGGGACCGACGAGCCCATGTGCGCGAGGATGGTGGCTACGCAGATTTGTCGGAGATACGTGGATTTTCCACCCATGTTCGCACCGGAGAGAAGGAGGAAGTTTTTGTCTGCGGAAAAGTGACAATCGTTCGGAACGAACTGCTTGTTTAAGAGAGATGCACACGGGTGCGTCAAAACGTCGCACTCGAGGAATGCGCTCTTACCATCCCCGGGAAAAGGCGAGACGTTCGGTTTCACCGCGTGGCCTTCGCCGAGCAAAGCGAACTCATCCGAAACCACCGCGAGCGCGCCGAGCGCGTCGACTTCGGCGATGCACTCCGTCGCCAAACGCCATTCGCGCCAGTTTGCGCGGAATTTTGAGATTAAACCTTTCATCACGCCTTCCATGGCGGTTTCTTTTGCCTCCATCGCGTTCGCGCGCGCCTCTCTCAAGGGATCAACCGTCTCGCACGAGAATCGCTCAAACCCTTTTCGCTTACCTTCTCTCGTCCACATTTCTGGAACCCGTCGAGATAATCGATCTGGGATTTCAATAATGTGCGTGTCGCGCATGACGGTGACGAATTGTAGCTCGGATTTTTGACACTGCAACAACGCTCTCGCTTCTTCGAGCCAGTTTTCCAACTTTGCATCTGCTTGTCGGATGGCTTCGTCCGCGGCGTCCACGGCGGCGTCTACACCAGCGGCTGGTTCGATGCGGCCGCACTCTTTCGCTTTAACCCAATCAAAGGCGGTTACAAACTCGCGCAAACCTTTAATAATTTCGTCTTTCGGGAAGAAGAGGTCTCCGCAGTAATCTTCTTCGTCGGCGTTTGTTTTTTCGCCGGTGACTAAAGCTCTGAGCAAATTTGATTTTTCCAACGCGTGGTCGTTGCTCGAGATCTCCTCGGCGACATCACGGACCGCGCGAACGCTTTCTAAAGCCGCTAAAAAGTCATTCAACTTTGCTTTGCGCATGTCTTCGTACAAAACGACGCGATCGGCGTTTCTGTTTGAATCCCCGCTGCCGACGCATCTCGCCACGCACCGCTCGTAATCTGGACTCGCTTTCAACAACGCTCGAATTTTTTGAAACGTATCGACGGAGTCGTTCGAGCGCAACGCGTCTATTGCATTTTGCTTCGATCGAATCACTGACGCGTCGCACGATGGGCGACAACATTGCATTCGGAGGACGCGCGTGCCTGGTGCAGATGCCGCTCGGGAGACGAGCTCTAACAAACTTCCCGATTTCCCGCCTTCTGTGTTTTCTAGAATCTCGAGACCGGACAAAGCAGCGGCGTCCAGGCGCATGAACGCGTGTTTGTATTGTAACCTTTTCGCAGTCGCAGCTGATGTCGTTGTCGCTTCTTGTTCCATGGCGGATGGCGAAGGCGGTGCGGAAGAATTCACAACACTTCCTTCGACCCCGAAAAACGTCTCGTCGTTGGCGATGGTTTCGTATTTTCCGTAGGGCACAACATCGTGTGCGACCAAATTATCGTTCAAGTAGAGCAGACACGTGCCGAAAGCTACGAGCGCAGCTTCGGCGTAAATATTACTTGCGTTGCCAAAAAAAGTTTCAATAACATCCGGGTACGCCGCGAGTGGTTTAAAATAGCCTTGTTTTTCAACTTCCTCTCTTACGCGTTTTGAGGACGTCATCGAAGACGAACACACGTATCGAATGTGTGCATTTGGCACGCAATCTCTGAGCGCCGCCGCCACGGCCGGTCCAGGGAACTCTTTAGCATCCGTCTCGCCCCTTCTAAAAATAATTTCCACCGGGTTGAGCTCGCACAACGTCGTTCGTAAACTCGACAGCGTTTCTTCGTCGCCGCTTCCTGGCACGACCTTATACGCGCCGAGAACAAACTTCCCCGCCGAGCATTCTGCCGCGCAGACGCCAAAATGCATAGCCCCATCTTCGTTCTTTCGAAACTCTGAAATTGCCAACACGTGAGAGGCATCCGGACAACTTTCCACCATCACGCGATCAATCATCGTCCCTCTCGTCACCACCGCAATCTTCTCGCGTTTCACCACCGTATCTTTGCATCTCGAGTCTTTCTTTTTCCTCTCCGCGAGCATGGCGGGCGTTTCTGTTTGCTCAATCGTGACCACTTTGTGCCCGTTTCTCGCCAATGTTTCGGCATTTTTCTGGTAGTTCTTTTCCGGGAAACCCGCGTGTGGTTGTTCTCCTTTCATGTAAATCAATCCGAGTTCTTTCACGCCGACGTGCGCGTCCATCTCGTACATTTCGTAAAATTTGCCCATCTTGAACAATAAAACGGCATCAAAGTGCGTGGCTTTGAACTGCCACCACTGTTGCTGTCCCGGAGAAATTTTATGCTGAGAGCCATCCGTGCTCGGAAAGCTCTTCGGGAAGGTTTTCGGGAGTAACAACGTGGTTGGATCGTATTTTGGAATGTCGAAAAGGTTTCCGTTTTGGTCCTTCAGTTTCGGAGGGAACATGAAGGAAAACAAACGACGCTCTCGTTCGTCAAACTTTGATATTTGGTCCGCTTGGAGTCCGTTTTGTTGCTGCGACGAGGACACTTGTTGTTTCGGTGGCGACGCGCGTTGCTTTATCGGCGCTATCGTCGCGGACGCTTTCGAAGCTTGCGCCGACGGAGGCTTTTTCTTCGTCTTTTTGTTTGCCACCGGCGAGTCTTCTTCTTCGAAGTCTTCATCCTCGTCGTCGTCGTCGCCATCCTCGGACTCTTCCGGTGCAAAGTCCGATTCGCTTCCTTCTTCCTCCTCTTCATTCTCATCATCATCGCTCGAATCCATAATCATTGTTTTCTTCCTCTTCCTCTTCGCCTCTTCCTCTTCCCGCCTCGTCGCCCGGGTCGGCCGTTTCGCGATCGACGACGCGTTCGACCGCTTGCGCTTGTTCCTTCGCGCGAAGGAAATTGGATTTTCCTCCTCCTCCTCCTTTTCCTCTTCCTCGAAATCTACGTCCACGTCCATCTTTGCCTCCTCTCTCTCGTTCTCTTTTTCAGTCGATGTTGTTCTCCCCGTCGCTCTCGTGGCTTCCGCGATCATCTCGACGCCTTTCCTCTCCTCGCTTACACTCGCCAAAGAAGGTGCATTCTGGGCACCATTTTTCTCGGAAACATCACCTCCTTTCACTGCCTTCGCATCATCATCATCAGCGGCTGCCTGCACCTTTTCCTTCTCCTTTTCCTTTGCAACGACGACGATGGACTCGTTTTCTTTGTCCTTCTCCTTTTCCCCAGAAAACGACGACGAAACCTGCGTTGGTTTCCTGTTCTCATCATCACCGGGCGATAATTTTGAATCTTCCTCCCCTAAAGTCATCTTCATCATCGCATCATTGCTCTTCTTTTTCTTGTTCGAGGAGCTGATGGTCGCCGTCGTGGAAAAGAAAGATTTGAGCGTTTTTTGCCGACCACCATCGCGAAGCTGGGAGAGAGGCGTTTTGTTGGTGTTGGTGTCGTCGTTTGGTGCCATTTCGTTGTTCGAGATGAGACACGATTTTTGTGAGAAGATTTTCAAAAATTGTTTCCCTGCAGGATGATGTGTTTGGTGATGATGTGCAAAAGACGTATACGAGAAGAAGACGCGATCGATGACGACAAGAAAGAGCTTTGATTAAATTGTATTTTAAATATATAAATGTTTACACGTGCACAACAACAAATTCTCTACAAATAGTATTATTATTAATCGCCTCGAAACAAAGTCCTTTTGGCCACGGAAACGATATCGGCTGGTTTCGGCAAGGCCAACGCTTCCAAGTTCGCCGCGTAGGGCATCGGGATGTCGACGCCGGTGACTCTTTCCACCGGAGCGTCCAAGTAGTCGAACGCGTCTTCGTTCACACAGGCGGCGATTTCAGACCCGACGCCGCATTGCGGCCAGCCTTCTTCGACGATGACGACGCGTCCGTTTTTTTTGGCCGATCGAGCGACGGCTTCGCGGTCGAACGGACGCAAAGAGCGAAGGTTGATGACTTCCGCGCGCACGCCTTCTTTTTCGAGCTCTTCGGCGGCTTTTAAGCAGTAGCCGACCATTTTGGAGAAGGCGACTAAAGTGACGTCGGAACCTTCTCGCATGATTTTTGCTTTGCCAATTTCAATGGTGAAATCTTCGTCTAAGGCTTCTTTTGGGAGTTGGAAGCTTTCTCCGTATAAGAGTTCGTTTTCGAGGAAAACGACTGGATCCGGGTCGCGAATGGCGGCTTTCATTAACCCTCTCGCGTCTTCCGCGTCGTACGGGGCTAAAACTTTCAAACCGGGGATGGACATGTACCAGGCGGCGAAGCACTGGGAGTGCTGCGCACCGACTCCGGCGGCGGCGCCGTTTGGACCTCTGAATACAATCGGACACGAGATGGTACCGGCGGACATGTATAGCGTCTTCGCGGCGGAGTTGACGATGTGATCAATCGATTGTAACGCAAAGTTGAACGTCATAAACTCGACGACTGGTTTTAAACCCATAAATGCGGCACCACACGCGATGCCGGTAAAACCGGCTTCGGTGATGGGCGTATCTCGAACGCGTTCGGCGCCAAACTTTTGGTGCAACCCTTTGGTGATTTTATACGCGCCTTGGTATTCGCCGACTTCTTCCCCAATGATGAACACTTTTTCGTCTCTGGTCATTTCTTCGGACAACGCGGAGTTCAAGGCGTCGCGGACGGTCATACTTGGTGAATCCGCTGGGAGTTTTGAAGCCGTGGCGGTACCGTTCAAATCTTCGTCTTTCGATCCGTCTAAGTCTCTCCCAGCCGCTCGCGAGTTTCTCGTCAAATCTCCTTTTTTAATCGCCTCGTACTCCGGTCGTTCCAAAATCGCTTTCGCCGCGGGTTCGCCCGCCGCGGATGCTAAAGAAGTTTCGCCACTGTCCAACACAGAAGGATTACCAACGGTATCTTCCGCCACGTAATCCGCGAATTTCCCCACGTCCTCCTCGTTTTCGCACGTCACCGCAATCGCTCTTCCAATCGGTATATCGTCCGCTTCTCCAGCTGGAACCAAAATCTTCGCCAAATACCCGTCGTCCATGCATTCCATCTCCATGGTCGCCTTATCGGTTTGAATTTCCGCTAAAATATCCCCGGCGTTAATCTTCGCGCCTTCACTCACCGCCCACGACGCGACGCCGCCTTGCGTCATCGTCGGCGAGAGCGACGGAAACGGAATCACCGAGTGCGGAGGGTAATCCTCCGGAGATTTCGCTGCCGCTGCCGCGAATCCTCTAGATCTCGCGATCATTTTCATCATCATCGCGTTGTTGTTATTATTATTATTCTGGAAAACGCTGCTATTGCTACTCTTCTTCTTTGGTATTCTTCCGATTGCATCGCCGCCATGATGGGCGTCGTTCTTCTCTTTCTTCTTCGTCGTCGTTGTCACCACTCCCCTTCTTTGTTGTCCTCTTTGCGACGAAGACAACGACGAAGAGGAGGAAGAGCAGCGCGCCGAGTTTGAGGAGGACGAAGAAGACACAGAGGAAGAAGAAGAAAACACCAACAACGGATGATGATGATGATGATTTCGAACCGACGGATTTTGGGAGAAAAATCGCGCCAAAATCTGTTGACTCGTCCTTTCAAATCCTCCTCCTCGTCCTCGTCCTCCTCTCGAAATCATAGTAACCTCTCGAGATCTCAAAGCGGATGATATATTCTGTGTGTTGCGTTCTGCTGCGACTTTTACGCCTCGTAAAGCCTCTGAAGCCTCTCTTCCAAAAGAGCGCGACAACACGACGCCACCCCTACGAAATGTTCGAATTTTTATAAAGAAGACACGGAAGAGAAAAGAGAGAAAAAAACAAAAAAACTTGATTTACGAAAACGAGTGAAAAAAAGCAAAATGATTTTTTCAGAACATTTTCTCTCTCAAGAGAATAACCGACAGACACTTTTTACGCGCACAAACACGGTCCGATGACTTTACGACGACGACGACGAGAGATTTTCGATGAGCACACGCAAGGAGGAAAGGGAGAAGAAGCTTGAAGCTGCTTCTTCTCTGGACGTCCTCACCGAGGGGTTGAAACGATCTATTTTGCCTCAGATTCGCACATTGGACGGCACGATCGCACGCGCGCGATGGATGCAAAAAGAAGTCACGGATGCAACCGATCGGTGTTCTCTCGAAGTGGAGAGAGTGATTTCTACGATGATTGGAGAAGAAGAAGAAGACACTAAGAAAGGAGAAAGAGAAAAAGAGGAAGAAGAAATCGACGAGCGGTTACGAAACGTGCTCGAATCGGTCTCCAAATTGAGCCAAAGAATGGCCAAAGTGGTCGAACGAGAGCGAGCGCAACGAGAGAAACTTTTACTTATGCGGAGGTGCGATTTGGACGTTCTCCGAGCGAATAAAGGAGAGGAGTGCGATTTTGAAGCCGTTTTGAGAGCAGAGGCGTACGCGAAACAGCAACGATAAAGACGATAAAACGAAGACGACTCTACCGCGGCGACGCGATGAATATACGTAAAATGTATTACGAGCGCAAAGCGCTTCGTGCGTTTGCTACACCTTCTTCTTTCTATTATTATTTCATCCCTCCGTGTGGTCTTCTTTTTCTCATCATCTATTTGCCTTTCGGTCCGTTTAACCCTAATCCTAACCTTTGTTCCATGACTTCGTGCGTCGTCTGTCTCGTCCTCGCTTCCGGTTGGAACTCCGTCTGCCCTAAATAGTCCTCGAAACCGATCCGATCGACGTTCCCACTCAAAATCTCCAACCCGAATCGTTTGCTTTTCACCGTTTGATTGTTCGGTAAGCGTTCCACGTTTTGTAATATTTGTCTTTCGATGTCCATTTGTGCCGGTAAGGCGATGCCGTAGACATGGGCGAGGTGGTTTTTCTTCGTTTGAGAGAGTACGTACGGGTGCGAATGGTTTTGGATCTGCTCGACGGGATGGTTCGTTGTCGTCGTCGTCGTATTGTTGTGATGTAAACCATCGCGCATGGGGTCCCTCGGCGCATGCGAAAAACGCTCCCTGGTGAAGTCAACACCGTTGGCCTCGTTGTCCTCCATGGTAGTAGAGTTCATTAGAGTTCTTTTGTGTCTTTGTTGTGTTTGTTGTGCAAGCGTTTTAACTGACGATCTTGTGGTGTTTGACCTCTCTCTCTCTCTCAACGAGCGTACGTTTAGTAGTAATATATAAGTACAGATCTGAATATAATTTATGTGCCTTTTCACGAAGTGTTTTACGCGCGCGTGTTCTACTATTTCTCTCTCTTTTTCTCTCTCTTCGTCTTTGATCGAGAGCGGTTTTCTCGAAACGACGAGAGCGAGTGAAAGAGCGTCGCTCTCGCAAAGCGAGCGAGCGTTTCTTTATTATTTCGTGAACCGCCCCAAAGCGCCTCCGAAGAACTTGAATATCCCTTTCACGATTTCTTTCCTCAATGCGGCGAGACCTTTCCCGAACTCCCCTCCCGGCCCGGCTTTCGTCTCTCGAATGAATAATGTAAATATCACCCCCCAGACGCCGTTTATGAGAAAGAGAAAGAGAAACCCAACCGCGATGGGCGGTTCGCGCTCGATGAAAATCTCCAAGTCTTTAAAGAACCCTTGGCCGAGTTCCGGTTTGTTTTCTTCATTTACGTTTGTGTTGTTGTTGTCATTGTTATTGGCTACCGCGTTGTCGTTCAATTCTTGCGCCTCCTCGGAAGAAGAACTGCTCGTCGCTATTTCAAACATCCTCCTCCGCCGCTCCTCCGCGTTCATACTAAAAAGTTGTTCCTTCGTCGTTTCCGCTTCTCCTACAGAGGCCTTAGAGGAGGACAAAATCGTCGACGCATTCGCGACGTTACTTTCGTTTAGCGCGAGAAAAGCCGACATCACCACGCTAAAAATAATCTTCGAACCGCTAAAACTCCGACCGCTCGTCGAACAACAGCAGTCTTCTTCTTCTTCTGTTCCTCTTTGAAACGCGCGGGTTTGAGTTTTTCGATCTTCGATGGAAAAACAATTCGTTTTGTCCCCGCGAATGAGTCCCCGAGCGCGAGGAAATCGACGAACGAAGCCGCCTTTCCTGCTCCCGCGACCGAAATGCGCAGAGTTTGATGCAGAGGAGGAATATGAGGAGGACTTTGATGACGACGACATCGAGAGTGCGATGCAATTGGTCATCGTGTGAATAAATAATTTTTATGTGGGGGAGAAACAACAAAATGTTTTGCTCAAGTATTCATTCCCAAACAAACTGATGAAAACTCTCTGAAAACTCTTTTTCCTCGAGAGAGAGAAGAGGAGGAAGGAGCAGAGCGAAAAAAGGCCCGTCGAGGTATTATTTTTATTTCGCGCAGTTATTTAGGTGTTCTTATAAAAACGTCTCTATATACGCACGCGCGCGAGGCTATCTATGCGTGGTGAATCTTTTCTCTCTCTCTCTCTCTCTCTGTCTCTCTTCTTAGTGTGAATACTCTTCCAATAACTGGTTTTGAGTATCTCTCCTCGTTATTCATTCAGCGGGCACGTACCGAAACATTTGCACTCTCGAGTGTAAGCTGTGATAGGTCGTTTGCCTTTCTGAAGAGGAGGCGGCGTCCGCGCACGCCAACTCGAAGACGAACGCGAACGCGGATTTCCGGCCGCCGTCGAAATCGAACGCGAGTTGCGTTCGCGGCGCGTTTTTTAGAAGCGGGATGCGAAAGTCGCCGATGTGCTCGGCGTCGTCTAAGGTTTCGTTTCGGAAGGAGGAGACGCGGAGGCACCAGAAGAGAGAGGAAGAGGAGGAGGAAATAGAGGAAAGGACGGGGATCGGAGGCGGCATGAATTTGAACCCGTCGACTTCGATCGTTGGTGATGATGTCGTTGGCGATGGTGATGAAGTCGATGGTACACCCGGTACGCTGAGTAGTTTCCTCGACGATCCTTTCGTCGCGGTGAACGCAACCGCACAGTAAATGTGACGTCCGCGAAGAGTCAAAAAGTGAGCGTCGTCGGGAGTCTCTTCCACGACGTCTTTCACGCGTTCTCTCTTCACTCTCGAGCGCGATTTCAATTCTTCGAGGATAGCTTCTGCCGTGTCGTCGCTCTTTGTGTCGTTCACAATGCGCGAGGATGGAGATTGATCAAACTCTTGCGAAATTCTCGCCGCTGATGCGTTTCCGAACGAAGCGCTGTGCGAAAGAACATCCGCGAATTCGTCTAAAGATATCGCCAAATCGCGAAGGACGGAAAGCTTTGTCAACACGCGCCGTTCGTTCTCGTCGTCAAACCGCTTCTTTTCTACCAAGACCGGTGAGATCGGAACGATATTATGAGAGGCCATCTTTTCCGGAGAGGAGTGACTGCCTCCACCGCCGCCGCAGTGGATGGAATCTCCTCTCCCAGTTTCGTTCTTATTCGAGATAGATAACCCCTCCATGGCGGCGGTAGAATCTTTCAAACTACCGCTAAGCTTAGAACCTGCCGTATTGGCGATTGAGTTCGCAAAGCCGGCAAATTTACTCGCCGCCGCGGTAGCGACGGATGTTAAACTCGCGGATGAAGTCAACGCGCCGCCGAGTATCGGTGTTTTCGATCGAGACATCGTTTGAGCCTCTTCCGGAAAATACGTCAAGCCTGACGTGGTTTTATCTGTAGTAGAAGACTTTAACGATACAATACCGACGCTTTGAGACGCATTTGTAGCGTTGCCAACGGCGCTATACTTCACTGGATTCTCTTTCTGTAATCGAAGATTTTCCAAGATTCGCCTGGCGCGTCTCGTCCGCAACATGGTCGTCGGGTCAAGTTTCTCGGGATCGACGTTTCGTAAGTTTGTAAACTTTGCGTCGCGAAACTTTGACGTCAAACGCAAACGTAAACGCAAAATCTCGAGCATCAAGTTCGCGTTAAGACGGTCTTCGAAATCTTGGGTATTTGCATGCTCGACAATCTCTACTGCCACGCGCTCGTAGGCGTCTAAAGTAAAGTTTTGCTCGAGATACGCCTCATCTTCCGGGCTTAGTGTACCAACGATATCTTTGTCTGAAATTGACGCGCCATCATCGCCACCAAGTATTTCAACGCGACCGAGCGCCAAGGTGAGCGCTAACGCCGACGGTGACGTGCCCACCGTGCGTGGTTCAAGCGTCAACTTGATCCTTGATGTGGCGCTTTCGCTGCTCGGAGTAATCACATTTTGATGTTCTCCGGCGATACCTCCTTCTTGCTCGTAATACTCGACGTCTTCGAAATTCCTATCCAGTCTCTTATAGCTGTACTTCCACGCGCCTTCTTCGGCGTCGAACGGCCCGGCGCACTCTACGAGAGGCAATGCCATCGTCGCATGCGTTGGGATTATTGGAAGCTTGAGTACGATAGAAAATTTCTTCTTCCTACTGGCAAAAAGAAAGGTTACACGAACGCGACCTGGCGCGAAACGTTCGTTCGCCCCTTTCGGGTCGGTTAGCAACAACCAATTCTCGACACCACCGCTGCTATCGACTTGATCACCAAACTCTCGCACTTCATACGTGAGCGATTCCGAACGCGAGCTTCGTGGACACGGCCAAACCGATTTAAAAAGCTGACCGATCGCGACTTTGTCGTTACCATTACTTTCCTTGCCGTAAGAAGAAGCGCTACTACTAGTTTCGGATAAACCAGACTCTTCGCCGAGGAAAAAAGATTTCTCGGTGAGCATTTCACCGTTCTGTACTAAATTAATGGCACATTTCGGTGCCGCTAATAATGCACCGAACGCAGCTCGTGACTTCACCACTCTTCCCTTTTCTTCCAGCGGGTCTTGCGCCAAGCTTGGAAAGTAATATTTCCGTCGAAGGCCTAAAAACAACTCAAATTGCGTCTGACGGAACCCGTCCGAGACTAAGTTTACGAACCGTCTCTGAACGCTAATACTCAGGTTCGACGCCGTTGACTGCGAAGACTTAAACCGCGAGTTTGAATCGTGACTTGTCGTTGAATCCAACAAATGCATCATCGCCGTGTGCGACGCTCGCGTCGACGTGTAAATCAAAGCGTGTAAATCCCCGTTTTGTAAGTATACCTCCGACGCCGCCGATAAGGCCGCTCGAGACATGTTCACTCGCAAAGTGTCCACAGTTCGTTCGAGCCAAACGTACGAGTCTTGCTCGGATGAAAATATCGAATGTTCAGATACGTTTGTAGTCTTATCCATATCGAACAGTTTTCGTTCAGCTTCCTCTTTCTCTTTTTCGCGTATCACGGCGTCGTCCTTGCGTTTTTGAAGAATAGCTTCGCGTTTTGTCTGTCGTTCTTTTCTCTCTTCGTCAATGACTTTTACGAAATCGTCCGGTAACGCCCAAGCCGTTAAACGCATGTTGTGGTCGATGTAAAACGTTCTTCCCGTCGTCGTGTCTAAACGTGACTCCCACCCCTCGGGTAATCGCGCGCTTAAATCTTCATCAGCCGAGCGCAAGAATTGATCCTCTTTCGCCTTCTCCATGAGCTTCGTCGATTGTAACGAGTTACTCTCAGGGTCGGTGAGCACGTCCGCTAATCCTAGACGCTTTGTTTGCTCCGCGAGCAATTGAACTGCAACAAAAAATCCGGCTAAGTTCGTTCGATCTAAAGAATCCGCGCAGTTGTATCTCAACACGCCCGCTTGTTTCCTGAGCGTTATCATTTCCCCCGTAGCTTCGTCGAACGTCCCGTAACCGTAACCGTGCTGTCGAATCTTATCGCGAAGTACTTTCCACATCGCTTCGACTGCACTCGCATCGCCCATACTTTTGACATTCGTGTGCCAATCGAAATTCGTCACCGTCAAGTTTGGATCGTTTGGTAAAATGTTGCGACATAATTCTACGCACTCGTGGAAATGTCTGGACAACTCCGCCTCGGGTTTCCCGGGTGCAATCCGCAACAAGTTCACGCACGCGATCGGGTTGCACTCTCCATAACTTTCGCGCAGTCGGGCAAAATACCGCTCGGCATTCTTATACGTGTCTTTAGTCTCCACCTCGATTTGTGCGTCGCCGACGGTTTGTTTGATCTCCTGTTTCCATCGAAGCGGCACGGAACCTCTGCGCCACACGTACGACGTCCAAATAGTTTTTTTCCTACCACTATTACTACCACTACTATTACCATTACTTGAACGCCAGACCATTTGTTCCATCTCAACTTCGTTCCCTGGATTCCCGTCCTCGTTTATTCCTCTCGCTAAAAACCTCGTCCCCGGGTGTAATCGACTCCGTTTCCCAAACACCGCAAAGTGCCACGATCCTTTCTTCGGATCGGTCGCGTCCACTAAAATCTCTCTGCACTCCGCTAAACCTTGAATCATAACTGGAACGTATCGAGACGCATCGTCGTCTAACACATCTCTCAACGGTTTTGCAATCGCCTCGTTCCACACCCACTCGCTTTCCTCCTCCTCCTCCTCCTTTGGCGGCGGCGACGCCAAAGACGAAGAACGAGAAGAATCTCGAAACGCTAAACTCTTCGTCAAATCAAACGTCTCGCTATAAAAATGTAACCCATCGATTGGAAAATCCATCAACGCTCTCGCGTGTTCTTTCTCTTGCTCCGTCAATTGTCTCACCGGACTCGAAATTGAATTCGTTTTAATCCACTTCGTCTCGCAAATCCGAAACACGTCCTCTCCGGTAGGTAATCGCATCGCTTTTTGCACTTTCGTCGCCACCAACGCGGCGACTTGGTCGCCTAAACGCGCGACACCGAGCACGCACGTCCCTCTCGTCGCGTTTCGTACTTTCCCGAGTTCCTTGAGGTAGTTCAAAGCGTCCAAATCGGACGCGAACAATAAGGTTGTTTCACCATCATTTCCCCCGCGGGAAGGTCTCTTCACGCACAAAAGCGCGCCGGATGTCGGACAAACTCTCACTATCCTCGCTTTCGGCGCTTGTCGAGCTGCGACGAGTATAATATGAATCTCACACGAGTCCGATTCTGTCACCACGCACGAGCCTTTCGGGAACGACAAACTCTCGGAGGAACCATCGTCCGATGAAGAGGAAACACCAGCGCTGTTCGCGTTTCGTTGCATCTCTCGATGACCTTTCAAGCGACAGACGAGAGAAGTTTATTCGAAGAAGAAGCTACACGTTTCAAGAACACTCCTCTTTTTCGTCGCAGTCTCGAGAAAAAGAAGACTCAAACATCGTCTCGTGTGCCACGCGGAGCGTTCTTCCTCTCTTTGCGTTCAAACGCGTTTGTGTTTACGTGTATTGTGCGTTAAATTTAGGGTTTGAAAAAGTGTCCCATGAAAAGTATGCACCCTAAATGTGAGCACCCTAAACTGCTGCCTCAGTATTTCCCCGCGTGTATTAAATTAAATCTCTCTCTCTCTCTCTCTCTCTTCTCTGTCGTCTCCGTCGTCCACGGAGATGCAAATCACGACGAGGTCGAGTTTTGTGCGGTCTCTTGCGTTTTTACACTCACCCACGACAGGTCCGAAAAGAGCGCTTTTGAAACGGTCTCGTCGTCGTTTAAATCGTCATCATCGAGATAGAGAAGGAGTGGGGAAAATGTCGTCGATGCAAGATGTCACATCGTCGGAAATGATTTCCGTGCAACAACTCCTGATCGATTGCATTGAAAGCTGCTCGCGAGGGTGCCGAGAAATCCGGAAAGTGCGAGCTCGAGGAATAGCTGAGGTAAAATCGAAAATCGAAGGCGACGCGCGGTCGGCGTTGACCGAAGCGGACGTGAAAGCGCAAGCGGTCGTTATCGGGAGCTTGAGGAAGACGTACGGGGAGAGATTGAACGTCGTCGGCGAGGAGGACGGGAACGAGGACGCGACACCGACGGAAAGCGAGATGTGCGAGAGTTTACGGAAAGACGAACGGTTCAGCGAGTGCGTGAAGCAGGCGGTGAGAAACGCGTGCGAAGAAGGCGGATCTGGTGGTTTCCGAGCGGGCGAAGACGCGGCGGCGATGGAAGACGTGTGCGTGTTCGTCGATCCCGTGGACGGGACGAGGGAGTTCGTGGAAGGGAGGTTGGAGAACTGTCAGTGCTTGATTGGTATTTCCGTGAGCGGACGCGCCGTGGCGGGGGCGATTGGGTTGCCGTTTCCAAAAGGCTCGAAAGGGTTTGAGGAGGATAAAGATGACGCGGAGAAATCGGCGATTGTGTTTGGTTTGTGCGGAATGGGAGGCGCGGACGATCCGGAGAGCGATAAAGGCGTCGTCGGGGTGTTTAACGAACATTTACTAGCCGACGGGTATGTAACCACGAGCGAAGTAGATGGAAGTGAACGGTTTTCAATAACCACAGGGGATAGTAAGAACTTAATGTTGAAAGCGAGCGTAGACGCCGTCGTCGAAGCGGCGAAGGAAAACCAATCGTATTTACAGGACATAGATAGACCTTTAGTCGGAGGCGCGGGCAGTAAGATTGTCAACGTCGCGTTCGGTAAAGCCGACGTCGCGTTGATGCACCCTACGTGTTTGTGGGATAGTTGCGCACCAGAGGCTGTTTTGAAAGCGGCTGGAGGGTACGTGTCGGATTTTTTCGGCGCGCCTTTGTGTCACAGTAAAGACGCGAGGACGGTGGAAAACAATCTCGGGATCATAGCATCTATGCCGAGAGAAAAGACGCCGACGCGAGCGGAAATGTGCGCGAAACTGCGCGAGAGCGAGACTTTGCGCGCTTTGTTCGGCAAAGAGGCGGGTTTTTCCGAGGACGCTAGTGTAAAAAAGAGTGACATTCAAAAAGCTCAAGCTTTTGACATCGCGAGAGCGTTGGACGGAGCCCCGTTGACGGTAGATTATTTAAGCGACGAGATTCTTTGTAGTTTGAGTAGGAAAAGCGCGTACTCGGACGACAACGAGAAAACTGACGATGTCATGTCCTTGACTTCATCGAACGCGTTAGTTTCGTACTCAGTAAACGAAGACACCGCGGTTCGAGGATTGATGTCCGACGCGGTTCGAATACACTTGGAGTGGAAAGACAACTCGGAAAAATCGAGGACGCCAAAGTCGTTATTTTATAAACGCGTGGACATGCAAAGTCTCGCGCACGTTCGTTTGAAGAAAAGTACCGCGCCGATGAAAATTGGACGCGACGTGAGGTCTTTCTACGTCGAGTCTGCGTTCCTTTCTTCGAACGCGGCGAGAGCTTTGCACTCCGCCGGCGTCGGCGTGCCCAGATGCTACGCCTCAGCGTTTCAACTCAACAAAAATTCCTCCGTGGACTCGAAATTCGCGCTGTGCTTGGAAGATTTCTCGCCTGAGGACGGGTGGTACCAAGAAAAGTCGCTCAACTTGGCGCAAGCGAAAAGCGCCGTTATCGCTTTGGCGAGAATGCACGCGTTTTTCCTACCCGACGCAAACTATTTGAAAGAATCAGAAGAGAACATTCGGGAATTAGAAAGCGCCGTCTGGCGCTCGGGAACGTACTGGCAACCGTCCATGCAAACCATGGACGAGCAAGTCGCGAATCTTCCTCAACGATGGGAAATGTACTTGAAATCCTTCGAAAAGGAAATCGCCGAACACGTACCGAAACCCAACGACATCGGTACCGTCGGCGATCGGTTACAAAAAGTTGCGGTGGCCATTGGAAACGAAGCGTTTCCGTTCGACGTTGACGATATCGCCTCCGTTCCAGAAAGACTTCGAAAGCAGCGTACCATCGCTCACGGCGATCCAAAGGCGGGCAACATTTTCTTGAAAGAATCGTCATCACCTTCGTCGTCGTACGACTGCGGTCTCATCGATTTTCAATGGTCCGGCTTCGGTCTCCCCGGCACTGACCTCGGCCACTTCATCTGCGCCTCCGTCACCGCCGACGCGCTCTTCGACGACGGCCAAACCTTAATCGACGTCTACTACGAAAACTTTTGCACCTTTGCCACTGAATTCGGCTGCGGTCCAAACGTTTCCGAATCTATACTCACCAAAGACGAACTCCGGCGTCAAGTCGACGTCTCCATTTTAGACACCATGCGGTGCATCTTCGGCTACCAATGGCACCGCGCGAAAGCCTCGCCAGCTATGTTAGAGAGGAATAAAAACAGCGTAGGGAGGAACTCGTACAATAAATGCACGTTCAACGCCGTGTGGGTCATGCGAAGGTGCGACGAGTTGCTCCGATTGAATGCTTTCGATCGATAGCTTTTATAGCCTTGTTTCTATGATTTATTTGTAAAGGACAGACAGACAGAAATTCAAATTCTCCAACACCTCACAACACACACGCGCTTTGTATTAAGTAGAAATCACGATGGACCGACCAACGCTCTCGTCTCCTCCGAATCAAGACTTTTCCTTCGCGGCGGAAAAGTGCAAAGAGGAGCTGTCGACGTCCACGACCACCCAAACGACGGCCACGAGAGGCGTCGGGGAAAAGTTTCAAAGTTTAAGAATAGACTTTTTTGGAAACAAGTGCGCGAACGACGACGACGGACGGGATGATGGTTTGACGACGACGAATATAAAGAAGATGAGAAGCGCGAGAGGAAGAATGAAACGAGAGGGCGGACAAGTTCCGAGCGGGTTTCGCGCCGTCCACGGGGAGCCTTTTCCCGCGTTTGAGTGTTATTCAATACCCGATGAGGAAAAGAAGAAACGAGACGAGAAGAATACAAAGAAGAAGATTTTTATGCTCTTTCCTGGCAGTCGGTTGTCCGCGAGGAGGAACGCACGCGCGAAAAGAGCGCACAACGCCGAACACGATGAGATTGTCACGTTGGAAGAAGGAACGACGAATACTTTGGTTTGGATGTCGTCGTCGGAATACGGGCGAACGGTTCGCGCGAAACTCGCGCTTCCGAGCGACGTTTTAGACGTTCAGTTTTGCCGGTTTGGGCTTTCGAGAAGCGGTGCCGCGGGAGGCGCGGCGAGTTTGTGCGCGTTGCACGAAGATGGCGTTTTGGTGTATAATCCGTTATCGGGAGATATTTTGGACGTGCCGAGACCAGAGGGGTGTCGGGAGATGTGGCCGTGCGCGTTTGGTTTGCTATTCAGGAGGGAAGAGGATGGGAAGTTGTTTTTGGTGGAGCACCCGACAGATGCGCCGCACGAGTTGAAAAGAATTGGCGGTGATGGAAACGATCACAGTGAAGTAGATATATCTGGCGTAGAAATTGTTTGGAGTGATTTGGATGACGCGCTCATCGTGTGCAGAAATGTTGCATCAAATACATTTTGCGTGTTCCGAGCGGAAACGGTCGCGGACCCGTCTTCGATTGATATCGAAGCGAATTTAGCGACGAATTTGATTTATAGAGAGAAGTGCGTGGCGTTGTTTGAAGCTTGGACGGAGCCTACGAACACGCAAGATAACGTTGAGTTCATCAAAGCGAGAGGAATGGAAGTAGAGTTCGCGGAGTCGACGGGAGCGGGCGGATCCAGGCGTTTGCATTTTTGTTTCCCTGAGATAAAAATGAGCACGAGTATCGATTTGGCACCAATGACGATGAACAAAGCGAAGAAAAAGAACAGTCGTCACGAAAGGTCCACACGCAATTGGGTGCTCTCGGGAACACCGTGTGCATCAATTACGAGCGTCCAGTCGACAAGAGCGCCGTATTTAGACATTCTCGTCGTCGGTGAGGACGACTGCGTTGAATTGTATCGCGATAGCAACAACGAAGACGTTCTGGTGTGTCGTTTGGCAGTTTTGCATTCGGACGAAGGTCAGGCTATCGATGACGACGACGAAGAAAACGCGGGCGCTAATCGATCGGCAATAGTTAAGTGCACGGGTAAAGTTTGGGGATCGATAGGTAATCTCGTTAACGTCGACGTCTCGGAAGATTCGAAGAGAAGGACGCTTAGATGTATTCTCCCTGGCCCTCCTTCGGACCCGGCGGTAAGGAACGTTATTGATGCCATGGTTGAAAGCGATGATAAGTCCTTGATTTTATCTAGATTGTATGAGAAGTACTGCGCGGGTTCGTTACAAGCAGATGCGGAATGGGCGAGTTTTTGCACCGTCGCGAAAGAGGCGTGTGGGTTCCTTTTAGGGGTAGAGGAGGAGAAAGATGACGCAATGGCAACAACATTACGAGACGAAAAAGAAAATGTCATCAAGAACGAGATGACAATTCTAGAAGACGACGATGCAAATTGGCAGTTCACCATAGAAAGTGATATGCATTCGAAATACGCGAACTCTTTTGCCTTTTTGAGAAAGCTCGAAGACAGAAAATCTACTGACTCGAATAGAGGCGGTTCTGTGAAGGACAAACAAACTACGAGGCTAGATCACAATAGGCAAACGACGTCAGAAGTGACATCGGCATCAACGATATCGTTGTCTGTATTGCGTGATCCGAATGCGTTTTTAGAAGCCTTGCACGTTGCCTATGAATGCGCAAAGCTCGATACGACACAACGTTTGACGACGCTCGTGAAACTCGGCGCGCTAATTAGAGAGCTGGCGTCAGGGTTAGGGCATGGGAATTTACTCGCGTATCATTCGCTCGAGTGTGGTAATCCGATTGCAACGGATATAGAACATGTTACTGATGAACACAAGATTTTTGACGTGATCAAAGCGTGCGAAATGGCTTTGAAAGGTACCTTGACAGAAGAGTACCTTCCGAAGGTTCTCGGTAGGGTTGTTTGCGATGACATGTATCGAATCGAGTCGAGCAACTCGAGCATTTGCGATTGGGCTAGCGATGTCCTTCGATGCTGCCACGAGCTTTCCCCAATGCGAGCATTCGCTGAACTTGATGATAACATCAACTTGGGGAGTCACAGAGATCGTTACAAAATGGAATCGAAGTTTGCTTTCAGGCATCTCGAGACGTCGAACCGATTCGCCTATCTCGCCGCGCAGAGAAATTTTACGCTCGCGAGAATAGCCCGTTTACCATCCGGTTTACAGTTGTGCTTTCGTTCGGCATTGCGGCTAAGTCGCGAAAATCCGCCTAGAAATTGGCCATCGTCGGCGTATCTTCTCATCGGGAGAGACGATATGGCGGAGCTTTCCACGCGCGACGCTGCGGCGAAACATAAAATGTACGCCATCGCAAATAGGAAAATTGAATCGTCCCGCGACGGTATCGATGACGACGATGATGACGATAACTTTGGAACGAAAATTGCGTCTGTGCGAGCTTCCGCATCGTCTGCCGTCGGTTTGAAATCCGCCGATGACGCTTTCGATGCGTACGACGGGATGGATCACATCGAGGCGTTTGTCGGTCCGCTTCGGTTTCCCAAAGATAGGCGCATCGTTGAGTTGAGGAATCTACTCGCCACGGCACGTCCAGCGCCCATATACTTGGGAAATCCGAACGCATCAAATATAGATGGTGACGATGACGACCAAGAAGGACAAAATACATCGGCTGTAAATGAAGATGACCCGAACGCGGCTAGTGATCCAGACGCTGTGACGCAGCAACAGGCAAAGTTGTGGGCGCGTGCCACTCGAACGTCTGCAGCACCGGTCGGGAGAGGTGCGGCGACGCTGAGAACTTTGCGTCCAAAGCCTACGGAACCATTGAGAGTTCCGAAATTGTGTTTCTCTGGAACATTACCGGCGCAACGAAACGCAGTCTTAAGATTAGATTTGAACGCGAATCCCAAAGCCAAGGCGGATTTCACAGATTGGCCCGATTTTCACAACGGCGTCGCCAGTGGTTTAGCTTTGAAAGCTGCCAATGAAATTAACGACCTAAACGGAGATTCTACATTCAACCGTAACAACAATAATAATAATGATGGTGAAGTTACTCGTTCTTGGATTGTTTTCAATCGACCAAAGCAGGCGAGTCATTCGCACGCCGGCGCGCTCATGGCGCTCGGCTTGAACGGCCACCTCTCCAGAATGACGGCGACAGACTTGTACAGATATTTAGCGCAAGAACATGAAGCTACGACGGTTGCGGCATTAATCGGTATAGCTGCGGCAAATCGAGGTACCGCTGACCCGGCCACGGCACGCGTGTGCTTTTTGCACTTACCAGCTCGACATCCGTTATCGTTCCCGGAGCTCGAACTTCCCGCGCTCGTTCAAGCCGCCGCGTTGCTTTCGGTTGGTATTTTACACGAAAGTACGGCGGATAGAATGATGGTTGAGATTCTTTTGGCTGAAATTGGCGCGCAGCCGTCTGGTGAGCGTGGCGATTTCGGCCGCGAAGGCTACACGCTCGCCGCAGGATTCGCGCTTGGATTGACCACTTTAGGGTTGGGGGACAACGCCATCGGTTTGGCCGATTTAAAGATTAAGGAGCGTTTGCGACGATACGCTATTGGAGGTTCTGCACACTCGAAAGGATTTTCTGGTAACTATGGAGGTGCGAATGGTCCTTCTCTACGCAAAACGTCGACTTATTACTCCGACGGTAGCTCGGGCGGCAGCAAACGCGTCGACGATAAGTACATCAATTACGACCCAGTCATGGCTACTTTCGAAGAAAGTGAATATCAAACGGAAGATGATATCATGATGAATGGTAGAGCCGGGGGTGGTACTGGCGCAGGTGGTGGCGGATCTATGAGTAACGGTTACGTGCTGGAAGGTAACGTGGTCAACGTGGACCTTTCCGCCCCTGGAGCGATGCTCGCGCTCGGGTTGATGTATTTGAAAACGAACGACGAAGACGCTGCGGAACATTTGTGCGTCCCATCAACGCGGTATGAGTTAGATCACACGCAACCCGATTTCGTTTTACTTCGTGTTGTCGCCAAATCGCTCATTTTGTGGGATTCCGTACGACCGACGAGGAAATGGGTCGAGTCGAACTGTCCGAATCTCTTGAAACGGTCCGCGAAGGACTTGGATCGAGGGTACATGAAAACAAAAGATAACGTGAAAAAGACTAATAATACTTCGAGCGACGACGATGTAGAAGGAGTCGACACCGATGACGACGAACAACCGAGAAGTTTTCGTGAAGGTTCCGACCGCGAAGCGGAAGCGCAGGCTCGCGTCCACGCCATCGCCGGCGCGTGTCTTTCCTTGGGTCTTCGGTACGCGGGTACGGCGGACGAAACGGCGGCGAATACTTTGCGCCATTACTGCTTACAATTTCTAGAATGGAAGAAAGCGGCTTTGAATGCAGGTGAACGCAAAGCGGTTGTCGATAGACCAACTTTGGAAAAATGCGTCGGATGCTGCGCGATGGCTGCCGCCACAGTCATGGCGGGAACCGGTGACGTCCCCACGTTGCGTCTTCTCAGGCACTTGCGCGCGAGACTCGAAGCGCCCGAATCGAATCAAGCGCAATCCTCGAACAAAGAAAAGGATAAAAATAAAAGTGGAATGTCTTATGGTGCACACATGGCGATTCAAACTGCCATCGGGTTTCTCTTCCTCGGCGGCGCCGCTCGAACGTTTTCGACCGAAAATGATGCCATTGCGTATCTTTTAATCGCCATGTATCCTAGATTTCCAACCGACACCAACGACCACCGGTGCCATTGCCAAGCATTTCGACATTTGTACGTGTTAGCGAGTCGAGAACGATTGTTAACGACAGTTGATGTGGAATCGAAAGCACAAACGTCTGCGTGGGTGGAAATTGAGGTCCTCGTCGACGCAAAAAGAAGGAAATATAAAACCATCAAAACGACGACGCCGTGTTTGGCACCCGATACAAAATCAATTCGAGAAATTCGCGTGACTTCTAAGAACCTCTGGCCGACATCGAGACGTTTTTTTTTCTGTATAGGAGAAGATATAAAGAATCGAATCGTCAACTTGGAAATACCAGTCATGCAACGTCTTCGCGGCGATATTGCGGTCCAAAGTAACGATGCTTCGGACGACGTGAACGCGGCGTCTTTACGTCCAC
>Ga0114997_10000611_pt1 | contig 29551 bp, 28 predicted proteins | sample ArcticOcean_MG_C_2_FD_87045 | JGI IMG/M metagenome (GOLD analysis project Ga0114997, IMG submission 87045) | Marine microbial communities from western Arctic Ocean - ArcticOcean_MG_CB4_136 | ecosystem: Environmental > Aquatic > Marine > Oceanic | place: Arctic Ocean: Canada Basin | collected... | reverse complement strand
TTCAAAGCGCCCACCTTGACGGTCTCTGCTTTGGTATCCTTGGTTTCCACCTCTACGGTCGTCTTGTCGAGGACCACGTCCTCCACCGCCACCACGGGCTTCTCCACAGCGATTACATTCTTGCCGGAATGCGAAATTATTATTCTGACACTTTGGACAATCCCAATCTCCGCCGTTGCGGTTATCCTGTCCACGGTCATTTCTTTCAAAGCGTCCACCTTGTCGGTCTCTACTTTGGTATCCTTGGTCGTTACCTCTTTGGCCGCGTTCAGAATCACGGTCACGACGTTCTTCACGTTGCTTTTTGGCACGAATTCCTACTTCAATTCCGAGCAATGAGTCTAGATCGAGTTTTCGGTCAATATGGGCGACGTGAGCGAGTGGAGAGCTGGTATTTCCAAGCACAGCATCGACTTTACCAATGTAAATACCAGATTCTGCGTTGATGATAATAGATTCAAGTGCGGGAGAAGATCCCGTAAAAGAAACCAGAAACCCTCCTTCATGGCTTTTTGACTCAATCACACCCGCGAACATACCTTCACCTGCTCAATGGGCCGAACCCCCCTCTTTTGAGGGTGTCGGTTGAAGCCTTCACTCTCTTCGGCCTCTTCCTGCAAAGGCAGCACCTAGGAGGGAGATGCTCAAAGTTGCCATCATGGAGAGGGCAGGGAGTCCTTCTTCTCCACTCTCAATGGATGTATCATCTTCCTTGTCGTCGCTGTTATCGTTTGCATAAGGGTCAGGGATATGCACGGCAAGGGTGGTCATTGTGCCGGACTCATCTGTTGCAGTCAGAACAAGATCATAAGCGGTCATAGGTGGACTTTGTGAGGAGCATGACACGATATGTACATCGATTTCCCAGCCACTTTGAACGCGCAAGAAATCGTTTGTTGTATAGCCACATAGGTGAAGGGAGAGATCGACATATTCACCATCTGGGTCCAATACATCACCTTGTAAGGTAAAGGTAAGGCCACTTGCATCCCATGTTGCATTTTCACCATTGAGGTTTTTATTGACAGTGATGAGTGGAGGTAGACTTGCTTTTTCAAGGTTAAAGTCGAGCATGAAATCAAGGTCTAACATGGTTGAACTTTCGGCTTGACCCATGACCATGATTGCACCAGGCGACAAACCATCAAGTGGCAGGGAAATTGTTGAAGCATCTGAGGCAAGAGTAACGGTACGCATTTGCCCCATGGCATTCATTTGGTGAGCGTGTGCAGAAATTTCCAATTCATTGACTAAACCAGTTGGTGTTATCGTGAATTCGACAGTGTCTCCAGTTTCTGAAAGGGCAGCACTCGAGGTAAAGACCTGGCCAAAAGTCCAGTTTCGTGAATCAATAGATATTTCACCAAACGGGTCGACAACATAGCATTCAGCATTAGCAGAGTCCACTTGAGTGTTTACTGTGGATACCATCATGTTTCCTTCGCCATCGAGTGAAGCAGCCCATCCGGTTTCTGCGAAACTGCATTCCAATCCCCATCCGCTGTCATCGGTTGCCCACATCTCGGTTCTTTCACCAGAAACGACCATCACATCTACATCATCATCTGGGTTCACTCCAAGCACAGGAATGACCGTGCCATCCCCTGGAGCATTTGAACTCCATTGAGGTGCTTCATTTGTTTCTGGAGCCATCGTCGTGAAATCGATGAATAATTCACGGAGCATTGGATATTCGGATGCTGCATAGGTCACGACTTGATTGACTCGGAGTCGACCGTCTGGTAGATACATGGCTTCGGGGCCACCAATTACCGCGTTTTCAGAAACTGTAACACTTCCATCGGCAGCAGTCGAAGTATCTTGAATGGAATAATTTAACATGCGTAATCCTTGCTTGAGCGGGAAGTTAATTTCCAAATGGGCATAAGACATGTTTGTAAGATTCATTGCTAAAGTGAAATTGGAATCGCCACTGTTAGGGAGTTGGTCGAAACGAATGTTATTTGATTGTCCGTCATCTAAGAACATCATAATTTGTAAGTCTTCAGTAGCATCAACAGGGACTTCTTTGCACCCACTTGTCGCACCAAGATTCTGGCAAGTGCGTTGTTCTGGATGATTTGCTGGAACAAGGTCAATTTCATCTAATCCAATACCATCTTCAACAAAAGACATGTTATTCCAGTCTGGAGTTCCTCGATGAGGAATGCCTTCGCGCATTCCGATTCGCGTATCCATTGCTCCGATGCATTTCGGACCGATTGCTCGAACAGCATCGCGTTCATCAGTGCTAATGAAACCATTATCTCCACCGGAGAGGCCTTCGAATAAACCGTCAAGATTGGCTCGAACGATTGAGGATTTACTTCCATTGACAAAGGCGCCAGCATCCATTTCTGCCATCGCCCAATCATCGCCTAAATTGATGATGAAATCAGCAAAATCGTAATTAAAAAGATCTTCAAATTTCAATCCTTCACATTCTTCCTCAATTGCAAGACCTTGTCGTCCATCTGCAGGCGCTTGTTCATTGGAATCCAAGGTGACTTGGGCTGTGAAAAGTGGTGAACTCCCCATAAGAATCATCAAGAAAATCAAACCAATCGCCGTCGAACTGCGTGAGAGGAAGTGTGTAAATCCAAACCGGGTGTGTCCTGCCATACCTGTCGGTCATCATCCAGCCCCAAAGAGGCTTTCGCACAAAATCTCACTCAAATGAATGATTTATATTAGGGGAGAATCTTTTCCATTCTTCGAATAAACAACCAACATGGAAGAATTGTCCAAACAAAAGCCATGACCCAACTTTGCCATGCTACAATGCCTCTGTCTATTTGCGGTAAGCGAGTTTCAAGTAGATGATGGTAGACTCCGTTGGGTGAAAGTAAATCCAGTCCACCTTCTAACATGAGCCAAGCAGCATCGTTTTCTTGCCCGATTGAAACACCTGAGGCATAGGCTACCATGGTCGTTATCAAAGCCCAAAGGAATGTGAAAAGGAACCAAAGACCAACTCCAAAAGAGATTGCAGTTCCTTGTTCACGTGTGTATGATGAAGCTAAAAGAGTAAACAAGATGTACCAAAGGAGAATCAATGCAGTCGAGATAAAATAAACCAAACAATCACCCATTGAAGGCCATTCACCTATGCGATATCGAACGATAAGTATCGAAAAAACAAGTAGAATCCATGTTGGGGCCAAGATGGCTCGCCATGAGCCAAGAATCATTGCAAGGGCTTGATGAGCCCGAGGCATTGGTTGAGAGAGTCGCAGTTCCAACACGCCACTTGCTCGTTCCCGACTCACAGAATCGTACGAAAGCAAAACTGCACACATTGTTGCTCCAAACACGACGCCTAAACTGGCATAGAACAGCACCTCCATCGGGCTTTCAGGTTGGTGTCCGCCTGGGAGGACAATGTTCGGGTCTGAAAAACCCCAAGCCATTCCAGGGATAAATAGCAACAATATTGGCAGCATGATGTACATTCTTGTCGAGAATAAACGCTCTCGCATGAGGCGCTTTGAGAACACCATGATTCGAGAGAAATCACTCATTCTTCTTCACCTCGGAAATTGCGCAGTGGCATGACTGCAGTAGAAGATACTTCGAGTCCTACATCCTCTACCGATTGACCAGTTGCTGCACAGAGCATCTCAATCACATTCGGCTGTCTGATGGTCCATGAGGTGATTTCTATTCCATCAGTAACTAATTTTTGCAAAAGCCCAGGTTCACTCTTGTTGAGGACAGCTCGCCAATCCTCTGAGAATTGTTCAACTTCGATGAGTTCTAGAGTAGGTACATATTTAGGGAAATCCGGTGCAGTTCCCTCGCCTGAAATCTCAGTTTTGTTATTTAGGTTCAATTGTTTAGCGACTTCGAGTATTGTGCCTTCAGCAAGGATTTGTCCACGGTGCATGAGTGCCAATCGGTCGATAATCCCAACCAATCCTTCAACTTGATGCGATGAAATCACAATTGAAACACCCTTGTCGGTTAATTTTCCAAGCAAGACGATGAATGCAGCTGCAGCAACAGGGTCAAGCCCATTGAGGGGCTCATCTAGCAGGAGAATATTTGGTGAACCAAGCAATGCTACGGCAAGGGTAAGTCGTTGTCGCATACCTTGACTTAATTCATTCAATGGTGCATCGATTCGATTTCGTAAGCCCACCAGTTTCAATAATCCATCAATTCGCGATTGACTAACCTGGCGCATCTCCCCAATCTCAAGCAAAGCGTCACGAACGGTTTTTCTTCCTTGCCAGCGTACTTGTTCAGGCATATGACCAACAATATTTCTCAGGTTTAGATCTGAAAGCATGGTGGTTGAGTCCTTTGCTGAGTCATAGATCGAACCTTCTTGTAGTGGCAGAATTCCAGCCATCATCCGTAACAGTGTCGTTTTCCCAGCACCATTTGGACCAACAAGTCCCAATATAGTGCCCCTGTGGAGAGAAAGATTTGCTGAAAATATACCTTGTCCGCTGATTTTACGCCATGGTTTGAAGGGTAATGGTGCGTACAAAAAATGGCGATAAGTTGCATCTTTGAGTCGTAATACAACCTCCTCCATACTTCGGCGACACAGTCAAGGTTTGACAAACTACCGTTTGATACGAGTTCAAACCCCAAGACTCTTGATGAGCACCTCCTTTCCAAAGACGGGTTGAAGATGATTGGATATTTTGTTCCGACACTTTTACTCGTTTTGGCAATTGTAATTGCCGTTGTTGTTGAACGTTGGAAAAGTGAAGATGATGAACTCTTTGATTGGCGAAGTGGATTCGGCCCTCTGGGCTTTGAAGCACTCGTTGTCACGCTGGTATTGATGTGGTTTGCCCCAGGTGGCATACTTCTCATCGGTCCATTGATGCTATTTCTCTCTGCTCTCAGTCCTGCTGGCCGATTGGCATGGGAAGAATTCAAGAGGCCACGTATATTGGTCAGTATTTGTTTAATTGTCATGATTGTTGCTGGCGGTTTTACACCTGTATCGACTCCAACTTCACCCTCAGAATGGGGTCAGCCTTTGTTTACAGAGAATCCAAATGCACCACTTTACCCAGCAGGGGAGCAGTATACCTGGTTGATGTTACCTAAATCGGGGATCACTGATTTTGAAATCATTCAATCACTATCGCTACGATTGCCGTACCAATACGGGCCATTAGGGGCCGAACCGACAGCATTTTGGCTTGCATCACTGTTCAATATGGAACAAGGCCGGTTGAACCAAGCAGTGGAATTACTCGACCAAAAATTATCACTGCCTGGCTCCCTTGATGTCGAAGAAATGAATCTTGAACCCATACCTGTAGAAGGTACATATCGTTATTCTTCAACAGAAGTCTCAGTCGACCAACTCGTCAGTGTCCATTTGTATGAATTGCGAAGCCTTTCTATTGGTACCGATGAAAAAGGAGTAAAAGTAGGAGAAGTACTTTGCGTGGGTATCAGTAATTGGGGCGGTGAACTCGACGTTTTGGTCATCATTCGCCCTATAGGTCACCCCGGACTTTCGAACGATCGGTTCGCTAACACCTTGGTATTGGATTGGCTTTCCACTTGAGCAGACCATCGTTTAAGCCACGAAAACCGATGCAGTAAGAGGAGATTTAGGGTGCCCTAAACTTCATATACTCTCTGTTTTAGGGCGACCTAAACTGGTGAGGAGATGACGACCCAACACGCGAAAATTTTTCTGATGGTATTTCTTCTTTCCATTGCCACTTTATCCGGTTGTATCGGGAATGAAAAAAGCGATGAAGAAATCATTCGTATCGCTTTTTCAGTGAAAGATGACTATACATCATTTAGTGAAAACCCTCAAAAATTAGCGGATTATCTCAGTAATGAAATAGGGGCAACTGTCGAAATATATCCAATTACTTCAGATGCATTAGCACTTCAAGCACTCCGGTTTGGTAGTGCCAATATGGCCTTCATGGACGGCGGCGCAGGATGGGTTGGCTGGAAAATGTATGACCTTGAAGTGATGGCAGCAGATCAAAAATCCGACGGTCGAACGTATTACAATGCACATGCCTGGGTTCTCAATGGAAGTGAAGCAGAAATTGCCTTGAACGATGGAAACGATTCCACTGACCCCTTTGCTGTGCTCGAAGGCCAAACCAGTTGCCATACCGGTTGGCTTAAATCAGCAGGAATGCTGATTCCGATGGGCTATTTCATTGGGCAAGAATACGCGGAAGTTGTCGGGGATGTCGACGACGTTGAATCGCTTAGGAATACTATTTTCAACTATTTTTCCGAAGATGCGAGCATTCCTGAATCTGGGACACCGTACTATGGTTATAGTGGAGCGTTGAAATGTTTGTCAGAAGGTGTTGGCGGTGTAGCGTTTGCCAAAGATAGCACGATTGAGACATATTGTGGTGGCCAAGCCCCTTCAGAGAATGAAGATTGGTGCTTGGCTCGAGAGAACTATGTAGCACTTCCAGCATTTGGGCAAGCCCCAAGCCATCCACTGATGTATCAACCAAATTCGCTTGATAATTCGACACGTGATGCCATTGTTTCGGCATTGGTAAATTTGAGTTCAAGTGAAGAGGGGCAAGACATGTTATCTTCAATCCTCAATACACCGGGTATTGTCGCAACCGATGCTGAGGCTCATTTGGGTTCCTATTCCTCGTTAATATCGAGTGTTCCTGGCATTTCCACATATTATGATGAAAAGTATACAACAACCAGTTGAGATGAAATTTATGAATGAGGTACTAGCACACCTTCACGATGTTTCAATCGGGTATGACACCCCTCTCATTGAAGGTATCAATGTTGAAATTTCAGAAGGCGATGTCATCGCTATTTTAGGACCTTCTGGAATCGGGAAAACCACCTTGTTGCGTACCATATCAGGACTCATCCGACCATTATCTGGTGAAATTGAACTCGCAATTCCTTCGCGTGGCGGATTGGGCTACATTCCACAACGTTTGGGATTAGTCGGTAATCTCAGTGTTCGCGCAAACGTTTCGATGGGTGCACGTGTTCGAACTTCGCGTTGGTGGCCAGCGGTATTTCCTTTGCCAAAAGAGTTTGAAGAAGACATCACTAAGGCCATGCAGCATTTGGGAATCGAGGATATCGCAGACCAACCGGTACGGATTCTTTCTGGAGGTCAACAACGACGGGTAGCAACGGCAAGAACAGTTGCTCAAAAACCAAAATTGGTTCTAGCTGATGAATTCTTAGGGGAACTTGATGACGACAATGTCGAAGTGGTCATGAGCACGGTGCGTGCAACTATTCGCTCTCAAAATTCGGCCTTGATTATGGTTGAACACCACGAAGAATTGGCCAAAGAAGTAGCCAACCGGATTTGGAGAATCAAGGATGGAAAACTCATCGAAGAGGTGGTCGCTTGAATCGTAAACTCGTTGGTATAGTAACGGCAACTTCGCTTCTTGCGCTGTTTATTTTCAACGACATGGTTGGCGATTGGGGCCGATTAAGTGGAGGTTGGGATAATCTTGTAATTTTTTTCAATGAGAGTCTCTGGCCACCCGATTGGTCGATCTTAGAGGCTCAATCGTATCCAGTGTGTGACCAAGAGGTTGAACTCTTCTGTTCTGTTGCTTGGCTTGGAATGGTTGAAACAATAAAAATCGCATTCGTTGCAACAGCACTTGGTTTTGTCTTTGCCCTTCCTCTCTCGGTTTTGGCAGCCAATAACCTCTCACCACTTTGGATGGCCATCCCTGCCCGTATTATCCTCGCAGCCATGCGAAGCCTCCCGTCAATTATCTGGGCGGTATTGTTCATGATCATCTTTGATGTTGGAACCCTTGCAGGTATTTTTGCTATGACTTTTTACACAGTTGGATACCTTGGAAAGTTACAATTTGAGTCGATGGAGGGTCTAAAAAATGCTCCATTAGAAGTAGCCAAAGCAATGGGTATGACTCGTGCAGAAACCGCTTGGTACATCGCTCTGCCCGAATCGGCAAATAACTTATTATCTCATTTGATGTTCATGTTTGAATACAATGTCCGGCATGGAACTGTGATTGGATTGGTCGGTGCTGGTGGAATCGGTCTTTACATCAATACCTATCTCAAACTCACACAGTACGATAAAGTCGTTGCTTTACTTATCGTCGTCTTTATTGTCGTCGTAATCATCGATTTCCTTTCGATGGCCATACGTTCAACAGTTACCGAAGAAGGGGATGTACAACGACCATCTTGGTCGACAATTTTCCTTCCAGCCTCGATATCTTCAAAATATCATACAACGCCGATGAAATACAATTCTTCCAAAGAAGATGAGTAATCATTCAGCAGCAATGTGTAATGAACCGTGTTTGTAAAAAACTTGAATCCGGTCAGGAACTTTACGTGTTAATGCCGCAACTGCTTGATAGACTTCATCCTCTTTGACTTTGAATGACTTGGCTGCTTTAGGGGTTGACCAAGCGACGGTTTCAAAATCTGATTGTCGGATCCATTCAAAGATACGCGCTTCCAGTTCAGTTAATTCCTCCGCCATGAATACCGCAGAGCGATTACCCTCAAAACAGCACCGCTTAATTTGAGGTCTAAATATGAAGGTTTCAGTGGAGTGCAACCATTCTTCTGCAGCACTCTTCAGCATCAATAAAACCGTCCAGTAAGGTGTTGAGCGCCTTTGTAAATGGGATTTCAATTCCTAAATCCTCTGCTCTTTCACCAAACATACGAGCAGCACGAACGCCTTCTGCAACCATATGCATTTCTTCGAGTGCCTGCTCAATGGTGAGCCCCGTACCTAATTTCTCACCCATTGAACGATTCCGTCCATGTGGAGAGGTTGCTGTGACATACAAATCACCAAGACCTGCTGGACCAAAAGCCACTTCTGCTTTTGCTCCAAATTTAGGGAGTACGAGACAACCTTCTTTGAACCCAGCCATGAAAATAGCAGCTTTGAGGTTGTCTCCGCCAAGTGTGCCAACTTGCTTCAACCCGTCGACTAATCCGCAGGCAAGGGCGACGACATTCTTGAACGCCCCCCATAACTCAGCTCCGGCAGGATCTGCAGCCGGATGTAGGATGAAAGTTTGTGTGGTCAATGTTGTTGCAAGATGTTGTGCTACAGAGAAATCTTCGCTCGCCACAAGAGCCGTTGTCAAGACCCCACTTGCGGCTTCCGGTGCAATTGTTGGTCCGGTGACCACCGCAAGCGGGTTAATTTTGCCAGCATCGGTTAATTTTTGCTGAATGGCTTCTGAAATTAATTTATTTCCATCAGCCAAACCTTTGGCTAAATCAAGTAATACATGACCTGGACGGAGATGAGGGATTATTTGTTCGACCACTTCAAGAATGACGGATGACGGTACTGCTAAAACGATAATTTCCACACCATCTAATGCTTCTTCGATATGCATGGTTGCTTCAAGCCCTTCAACTGGATGATTAGGGAGGTATTTTGTGTTGACCGAATCCATCGTGATTGATTCATAAACTTCCTGTTCCACAGTCCAACCTTTGACATGATGGTTATCCGCTAACCACATGCGAGCAATTGCAGTTCCCCAATTTCCCAAACCTAAAATCGCAATGTGTGCCATAGAGAACAAGCGGAACGCCGCTCACTTCACTTATCTTAATTGCCACTAATCTTCGGTGCTAGGGTGCGGTTTTGGATGGGAACGAGTGTCTTCAGCCTTCAAAATATATCGTCATCGTCATCATTATCAAGGTCGAATACATTGTCTTCCTCTTTCTTTGCCGCCTTCTTTGCAGGTGCTTTTTTTGCAGGTGCTTTCTTTGCAGGTGCTTTCTTTGCAGGTGCTTTCTTTGCAGGTGCCTTCTTTGCAGGTTCTTCCTCTACAACTGGTTTCTCTTCCTCTACAACTGGTTTCTCTTCCTCGACAGGTTGTTGTTCTGCATCATCGTTTGCTTCTTCAAGAAGTTTGGCACTTTCTTTCTCACGAGCAGCCAATGCTGCTGGTGTGGTTCCGGTTTGAGCAGCAAGTGCTCTACGGCGGTCTTCACGGGCTTTACGTTCGAGTTGTCGGTGGCGTGATTTTTCGATGCTTTGTAGCATATACATGGCATCGTGCTCCAAGAGCGGAGAATCGGAGATGAGGGTAATATCAAGCCAGCCTCCGTCTTCAACGATGAATTCAGCAAGTGGCTCGAAGTTCAAATCCGATTTCTTGATTTGTGTGTAGTGCATGGCATTACCAGAACGGTGCTCTACACCAGAGAAATGACAGTAGAACTCTTTTGTTCCAATCGTTTCACGAACTTGATCAAACAATTCTCCATAGTCTTCCGAAGTTCGCATTTTCCCATGACCTCGAGCGTGGATATGTGCAATATTGAGCACAGGGATGGTACCTTCAACGTGATTGACAACTTCCAACACTTCTTCGAGGCTACCCCATAATTCTTGACGACCTGATGTTTCAACACCAATTTTTGATGGCGTTCCATCTTTAATCCAAGGAAATACTGGGAATTCATCTGCATCATCGTGCCAAATCTCATGAACACGGTCGACGATACCAGCGAAGACATTCGCAACCTGCTCATTCGCAGCACTACCTGGGCTCATGCCTCCGTAGTGGCCGGCATGAAGAGTAATATGTCGGGCATTGATGGTTCGAGCAGCCTGTAGAGTTGTTTCAATTTTGGTCATTGAACGCCCACGTTCGACTCGGTTACCAAGTAGTTCAGAGTAGTAGGGTCCGTGGATATTCATTTCGAATTCGGTTTTGTTAGCAAGAACACCGGCTTGCCAATATTGTTCAAAGTGCTGAGGAGCGACCATACGGACGGTTTGAACCTCCATAGTTTCCAATCCAAGTGAGATAATATCGTCCATTCCTTCAACGATTGTACGTCCTTTACAAGACAAAGGCACGCCCGCAGGTCCGAGTTTAATTGGCATAATTCACGTCCCCGCAGGAACAACCCAAGGGTCTTCCTATGATAATCCCTTTCCGTTGGCTGTCCGCCAAAATCGTGTTTTTTTGTTTACTCATCGTTAGTAACTTGCATACGACCATTGATGAACTCCTGCCGCCGAGGGTGGTTTATGGACGAACAAGTCGAAGCCGCAGTACTCGCTTTCCAAGATGGAATGCCGGTGTGTTTGTTTGATTCTGAAAAAAGAGAAGGTGAAACCGATTTGTTGTTTCCTGGGCAAAGTGCAGTCCCAGCAACAATGCGTCAGTTAAGGATAGATTGTGGGGGACTCTTGTTCCTCGCTATCGGCCATGAAATCGGTGAGTTATTTTCTCTACCGTTTCTTCAAGACCTCCATACTCAAGACTCTCTTACCGAGCAATTTCCAGTACTCAATCACTTAGTCACCAATGACCTGCAATACGACACACGTTCCGCTTTCACCTTATCTATGAATCATCGTAAAACGTATACCGGTATCACGGACCATGACCGCGCACTCACAACTCGTCGATTCGCGGAGTTGTCCGCAGAATTAATCGAAGCAGGAATTTCAGGGACTGATGCCCAATCTGCTTTGGGACAGGAATTCCGAACTCCGGGTCATATTCCTATTTGTCGCGAGACTGAAGGTGGCCTTACTCGAAGACAAGGCCACACTGAATTAGCCGTTGGACTTTCACGCCTTGCAGGATTGACGCCTGTGGTCATCGGAGCAGAGATGCTCCAAAGCGATGGTGATGATGCCCTCTCAGTTGCTGATGCACGTATATGGGCGCAAAAGCGAGGAATTCCATTCCTCGAAGGCGCTCAGTTAATTGAAGCCTTGAATTCATGAAGAATGCAACTTCGGCACGCCGGTAATACCTTGAGGGACTATACTTTCACAACAACAGGTGAGCAGATGAAACGGGTCATGGCAGTCGGAGTTTTTGACTTACTTCATGCAGGTCATTTGCACTATCTTGAACAAGCCAAATCGCTTGGTAATCATCTCACTGTAGTCGTTGCTCACGATGATACTGTTCGCATACGTAAGCATGAACCGGTCACCGGCCAAGAACTTCGACGAAGAATGGTTGAAGGATTGAAACCAGTCGATGAAGCGATTATCGGAAATTCACCCGATGTACCTATTTTCGACATTTTGCCACTTGTACGACCCGATATCATCGCTTTAGGATATGACCAAGAACACGCTGAAGACCGAATCCGTTCAAAATTAGAGCAACTCGGTTTTGGTCATATCCAGGTGACCCGTGTTGAAGGGTTATCAGATGATTTGGATGGAACGCGTAAGATCATCGCTCGAATCCTTCAACTCTCAACTCGGTCAAATGAAGAGGATGATGCTTGATGTTTACCGGCATTATTCAAGGAACAGGGACAGTGCTTAGCATTGTAAAGAAGCAGAGCATTCATACTTTACAACTCGAATTGCCAAACACCACCCACCTGGAAACAGGCGCAAGTGTCTCGATTGATGGTGTGTGCCTTACAGCGGTTACGATTCAAGATTCAGTTGTAGACTTCGATGTCATTTCAGAAACACTTGCTCGAACCACCCTAGGTCAGCTTACTGCCGGCCAACATGTCAATGTTGAACGCTCTTTGAAATTTGGAGATGAAATCGGCGGTCATTTACTTTCAGGCCACATTATTGCCTCAGGCATTCTTCATTCCAAAAAACAACACGGTGAAGGTATTGATTACACAGTACTCGTTCCTTTAGATGTTAGGAAATATGTTATGGAGAAGGGTTACATTGCTGTTGATGGAATCTCACTAACCATTGGAGCAGTTCATGAAGGTACATTTTCATTACACATAATTCCAGAAACACTTCGTTTAACAACGCTTGTCGACAAAGAAGTTGGCGACGCAGTGAATCTTGAAATCGATTCCACAACACAAACCATTGTTGCAACAGTGGAGCGTGTTCTTGAGGGAAAAAGGAGTTAATTATATGCCCAATATTGCCCTTGTATGTGGATCGTTCCACCGTGCCGAAATTGAACGCATGCTTTTATGGGCGCGTGAAGAAGCAGCACTGCATGCCCTCGAAATCCTCGAGGTGGTATGGGTACCTGGTGCAATGGAAGTGCCACTCGCTCTTGACCGTCTGTTATCTGATGATGAAATAGATGGTGCTGCATGCCTTGGTGTTATCGAAAAAGGGCAGACTCAACACGGTCTGGCAATGGGACAAGCAGTCATCAAAACCATCATCGAATTACAACTCGTTCATGAAAAACCAATCGGCTTGGGGATTATTGGACCAGGTGCTGAAACAGAACACATCGAACCTCGACTTGAGGTACATGCTCGGGCTGCTGTTGCTGCAATCTCATCTATGCTCCAATGAATCCACTCATTGAGGTTTTAACATGCAAACATCGAAATTTCAGCAATTGCTTGCAAACCCAATGCTCCGTTCAATCATCGCTTTCTCTATTTTCCGAGCATTCTACGGCGCAGGTATTCTTGCAGTCACTTATTTTCTTTCAACTTCTGCCGAAGCACCATTGCCTGTGTCAATCGGTTTTCTGTTATTTTCGATGGTCTTTTCTCGTTGGCTCTTTAAACATATAAAAGGTCGAAAAGGTCCGATTGAGGAAATCGAACCAGACCAATGAGTTCTAACGTTTTGATGTCAATGTTCAAGTGATGAATCCCCCCGTAACAAGGTTGTAGGAGTCGCACATCATGTCAACAGTACACAATGTCATCATCATCGGTTCAGGACCTGCTGGATATACAGCAGGCCTCTATGCAGCCCGAGCAATGCTTGAACCACTTATGTTTGCAGGCTATATGTCTGGAGGTCAGTTGATGCTTACTTCCGATGTAGAGAACTTCCCAGGGTATCCAAAGGGAATTGGTGGCCCCGAGATGATGGTGGAATTAAGAGAACAGGCAGAACGATTTGGGCTCGAAGTCCGTGACCAAAACGTCGAATCGGTAGACCTCTCTGAACAACCCTACAAAGTGGTTGTTGAAGGCGAAACGTTTCTCACACAAGCGATTATTGTTTCAACTGGAGCAGAATCAATTTGGTTGAATGTTCCTGGCGAAGAAGCACAGAAAGGTAGAGGAATCTCAACCTGTGCTACCTGTGATGGTGCTTTCTTCAAGAACGAAGAAGTGATGGTCATCGGAGGTGGCGATTCAGCTTGTGAAGAGGCGACTTTCCTCACACGCTTTGCTTCCAAAGTCACACTTGTTCATCGCAGAGACACCTTCCGTGCTTCAAACATCATGTATGAGCGAGTTGTCAAAAATGAGAAAATTGGGATAAAAACATTCCGTCAAGTTAAGGAATGGCTTTCAGACGAAAAAGGCTTGACAGGTGCGGTACTTGAAGACCCAAGAGATGGAACAACAGAGAACCTCAACGCCACAGGTGCGTTTATTGCCATCGGTCACAAACCGATTACAGGATTTCTTGGAGGTCAAGTCGCTCTAGATGAAGAAGGCTATATTCTTCACAAGAAACACACGATGACTTCTGTCGAGGGCGTTTTTGCAGCCGGAGATGTGGTTGATACCCGTTACAAGCAGGCAATTACTGCTGCAGGAATGGGCTGTCAAGCCGCTATGGACGTTGAAAAGTGGCTTGAAGATCAACATTGACCACTCAATGAGTTTATGTCCGAGCCTTGCTTGGGCAGTTTGGGATTGCTTGTGAATATCGATGTACAACGTTATGCGCGTCACATCACATTGCCACAAGTTGGCTTTGAAGGCCAGCGTCTTCTTTGCCGATCGAGCGTTTTGGTTATCGGTGCAGGGGGGCTTGGTAGTCCAGTTCTTCTCTATCTTGCAGCGGCTGGAATCGGGCACATTGGAATTGTTGATGACGACACCGTCGACTTGTCTAATCTTCAACGCCAAGTGATTCACTCGACTTCAACCATCGGCCAACCAAAAGTAGAATCAGCGCGTAATCGTCTTCTCGAGTTGAATCCAGAGTTGAAGATTTCTACTTTTGGAATCCGTTTGTCACCTGAACATATTGAATCAATCTTTGCTGAAGGCTGGGATGTTGTGATTGACGGGACAGATAATCTTCCAACTCGATACCTCATCGACGATGCATGCTTCTTGAATAAAACGCCTTGGGTCTATGGTTCTATATATCGCTTTGAAGGTCAGGTGAGTGTCTTCAATTTTAATCAAGGCCCATGTTATCGTGATTTATTTTCGGAGGCACCGCCACCTCAATCTGTTCCTTCATGTGAACAAGGTGGTGTGCTTGGCGTATTGCCAGGTGTTATCGGTTCCTTACAAGCCAATGAAGCCATCAAAATAATTCTTGGACTCGGTGAAGTACTCAGCGGTCGTCTTCTCATATATGACGCTGAACTGATGAATTTTGAAACGCTTCGTTTCGGCCATAATCCTGAACGCGAAATTATTTCTGATTTGTCGTTGAGTACTGCGATGTTTGACGATGAAGCATGGTGTATGAGAGTGACACAAATGAGTGAAATTGATGAAGGAGATACTTCTGCCCTTGATATAATGTTCAATTCAATTTCTATGAATGATTTCGTCGAACGTCGAGAGACTGGCTGGAAACCCTTCATCCTCGATGTTCGGTCAGAAAGCGAGTACCAACGAGCGCATGTGGCTTCTAGTGATTTACAAATCGACCATGAATCCGTACTCTCAATGATTGATTCAATCCCCAAAGATAGGGAAGTATTAGTTCTATGTCGCAGCGGAATGCGTTCACAAATGGCAGCGATGCTTTTGATGCAAGCAGGCTATGAAGGCTCTTCACTGTATAACCTCGAAGGAGGCATAATGGCTTGGCAATCAACCGCTCCAGACGAAATTATTAACGGCTAACTCGGGTTTGCTTTTCGAGCCTGTGAATTGTGCTTTCATCCCGTTTGTCAAGGGTGAGGTTCAAGTCTCTACAGCCATCCCTACAGTTGAAGGGAGGGAGTTCATGGCCAAAGTAATCGTTGCAGACGAAAATGAAGGTCGTCGTTCCCTTCTTGCCAATACGCTTGAGCGTGAAGGATTTGACATCACTCGTACTGCTACACTTAGGCAGGCAGAAGGAACTGCTCTTGCTATTATGCCAGAAGTGGTTTTGCTCGATGGAGAATGGAAAACCGGCGATGCAATCGATGCCGCCCAGCGTTTGATGGGAGACCCTGAGTTTGCATTCAAGTGCCGTATTGTAATTCTAGCACGAAATGTCTCACAGGAATATCGTGTCAGTGCAGCCCAATCTGGTGTAGCAGAAGTCATCTCAAAACCGGTTGATATGAAGTCCTTGATTCAACAATTAAACAAACATACCCGAAAACAATTCGTCCCTCCTCCTGCCGATGTAGCAACGACACAAGGTGGTGGAGGAAGTTTCGATGTTTCAATGGCAATGGGCGACAGTACATGGGCTCTTCCGATGTTGAAAGGACTTGTCGGACCGGAAAAAATCAATACCAATTTCATTGATGAAATTCTTTCTCAAATGGATGAAGAAGGTCTGGAGGTCAACACTGAAATTGATACCTCTGCCATGTCTTCAATGCTTCGTTTAGCCCTCAATAAATTAGTCGACCAAGCGAGTGCTGATGGCGATCTCATTCCTCCAAATCAATTAACAGAAGGAAATGTTGCACAGGAACAAACTCACTCTGGACCCTCCTCTCCAAGTCAAGCCAAACGAGGTAAACCTCTCGGCGAAAACACTGGTCAAGAAATCAAACAAAGTATCTCTTCATCAATGGAAGGAATTCTTGAAACTCAAGCCCAGGGAATAGCAGATGAAGTCGAAGGAATGATGGATTCTATACTTGATGAACAACCTGAACTTGTAGCTTTACACAGTTTTGAGACGATGGTTCCTATCGACCCACAGGTTCTTGAAATGACACGATTGACTACAGAAGTTGTTTCTGACCTTATGTGGAATTTAGGTCGTCCTGGTGCTGTTTCTGATATAACCCTCATTACGCAAATTGAAGATGCTGCGCAGATGCTTAGCGATGTATTGATGGCTTTACCTGATGCTGAGGAAGAGGAATAAATATGGCGAGGTATCCAATTCCCCGACCCAATGAATTGAGGCTCATCGACCGAAAATCAGACCTTGATGAACTAAAAAAAAACCAACCGAAAATCTATCGTTGGCGTGCTCTCTTTGGTTTGCTTCTCCTCGTAAGTTGTGCAATATGTGGAATTTTATTGTTCAAAGATGCTCAAAATATTCTGTTTTGGTTCGAAGATTTATGGCCAATGGGGCCGATTGTATTCACACTGGGCTTATCCCTTGCCGTTGTCATCATGCTACCGACTCCACTAATCAAAGTGGCTGCTGGAGCGATATTTCCATTCTGGATAGCTGCTGCGGCTAATTTTGTAGCCTCAATATTGGGAGGTTTGATTGCTTTTATTCTTGGTAGATGGTTGTTTCGAGAGAGTATTCAACGGTCAATTATGAATGATTCACGTTTACGGAACATCGAGTATGCTTTAACCGTAGATGCGATGAAAATCTCAATTCTTGTTCGGTTGTCCCCTCTTATTCCCGATGAATGGCTCAATTACCTGATGTCGGCAACCCCAGTCAGTCTTCGTGTTTACATGATTTCTAATTGTTCGGGCATCGTCTATTCTTTGGCGTATGCCTACTATGGTCATGCATTAGGGCGTTTTGCTCTAAATTCGTCAGGCATAGAGGAAATGAGTTCAACACCGATGGGCAATGTATTGCTTGTGCTTGGGATATTAGCCTCAATCTTGGCAACAGTTGCAGTCACTCGCGCTTCGATGAAGGCGCTTAGAGATGTAATTCCAGAAGAAGAATGAAACTATTTTTTGATGGAACATCCCGTGCCATTCAGCCGTCGCGTTTGTATGGGGGTGACCTATGGCCAAACCATGAGCCAAGGAGATTTACCGGCCATCCATGGAACCGATTGGACTCCTAAGGAGCCATTGGTTTTCTCTCAACCCTTACTTGCAGATGCAGCCAGAAGGGAAATTTTACGTTTTACGGCTCAGCGACATGACGGGCACCTTTTCCTTGTGGCGAATGTTTGGGATGTTTTGATTGAGAACGAATCCAAACAATTCGAAGGGCCGTCATGGCACCAATTCAGTCAACGTTTTGTCGATGCTGTTCAACGAGGTTTAGTTGCTCAAATCGATGCTAAAATGAAAAATGATGCTGAGGTTGAAGTCATACCTCGCCGAAGTTTGACGATGTTTTTGGATCGCAGGTCCCAACACTTTTTACTTGATTTGCGCTTAGTATTCCGCCGTTTGGCTCACTATATGTCCGTTACCATGGAACAACGTATTGAATGGCAAACTATGATGACTCGGACTCGAATGTTAGATGTTGAATTGAAATCCATTTTTTCGGAAGGTCTTGAAACTCCAGAAGGTTCTTCATTTGGCGGCAAAGGATTCCGTTCAACTTGGCAAGAAGGTGTAGTGGCAGTTGCCACAGCTCTCAACCGTCAACCGGATGCTCCTCGCGACGCTCGCCCAGGTCACGGCTACGACGGGGACCTTGTCGCACCAATGATTCGAGATGTAGGTCTTGGATTAGCAATGGGAGATACTCCATTGGATGTCATGGCTGCAAATCTAGGGAAAGTAGGTTCGAACCAAAACGGAGGCTGGGATGATGCAGGTGGTCGCGACCTACATGTTGGAGCATGGCATGTTGGTGTTTTACCTCCAACCGCCCCTTTACCGATTGCCAGCGTTACGATGACCGGTCTTGCTTTTGCGGCATGGCATCAAAAACTCAATCGATTCCAAGTGGCTTGTATTGGCGAAGGAGCCTCATCTTCTGGAGAGTTTTGGGAAGCGATGAACCTTGCCGGAGCACGAGGTCTTCCAATCACCTATATTCTTCAAAATAATCAAATCGCTTTAGACACCGCTCCAATCAAACAATCTGGTGTTGAAATTTGGGCCGATAAAGCCGATGCAATGGGTTTTCCAGCATGGACTATTGATGGGTCCGATCCTGCTTCATGGTATGCAAGTACGGCCTGTGCTCGAGAATTTGCTTTGAACGGTGGCGGCCCAACGCTCATCCATGTCGAAACAATGCGGGGTTGTGGTCATGCTCATCACCATGATGATTTGTATCTTGGAAATGAATCCGGGACTCCTCCTGGATATGTTGATCGTGATTTGCTTGCTTATTGGGAAGCAAAAGACCCGATTCCAACCCACCGTCAATTGCTTCTTGACCTTGGCCTCGATGAATCCATATTGTTGGAAATGGAGGCGCAAGAACAACTTGATGTAGAAACCGCTCGAGAAGAACTTGAAAAAATGGCATGGCCGGAACCTGAAACGGTTACTAAAGGCGTGACGTTGTTGAGCGATGCTGAAACACATGAACAACGTTTTACTCGTTTGTCGCTTAACCAAGAAGCCGAATTGATTGAACCTTCACTTGAGATTGGGGACACTACTCTTGCCTATGCCGAAAAAGGTGGCTGGACCTATGCCCGTTCTATTCAACAAGCCATGGTAGACATCGCAACACGTCATGGCGATGATTGTATTTTTATTGGTGAAGACATGGAAGTTGCTGGTGCCTTTGGAATGAATATGGCATTGAAAAATGCAGGTCATTCAGAAAAACTTCTTGATATGCCATTGTGTGAAGCAGCGATTGTTCACACTGGTGTAGGAGCAGCCCTTTCAGGTATGCGTCCGATGGTTGAGATACAATTCGGTGGATTTGCAGCGCTTGGATTCAATGCTTTGGTCAATAATGCCGCCATGCTTCGATGGCGCTGGGGTGCCGATTGTCCAATGACCATTCGAATTCCTTTAGGTGGCCGTACACGTTCAGGGCCATTCCATGCGAACATGATTGAGTCCTGGTTCGCTAATGACCCTGGATTGGTTGTTGTTGCCCCTGGAACACCGCAAGATGCGTATGACCTCCTTATGGAAGGTGCAGAATTGAATGACCCCGTGTTATTCTTGGAGCATATTGGCTTGTATGGTCTACGCGGTGGATTGACTGGATGGGGACAAAATATCAACCAAGAGGTCGATACTGAATCGGTTAAGCAAGCCATTGCCAATGGGGAGAGATACAAACTCGGTAAAGCCGCAGTGGTCCGTGGCGGCCGGGATGTGACCTTGGTCACTTGGGGTTCAATGCTCCATGTGGCTCAACAAGCAGCCGAGCAACTTGCAGCCGAAGAGATTGAAATCGAGATCATTGATTTGCGAACATTGCTTCCATTTGATGCCCAAACATGTATTGAATCTGTTCAAAGAACTGGTCGTCTGGTTGTTCTTCAAGAAGGGCAATGGTGCGGCGGATTAGGGCACAGTATTCAAAGTCGAATATTGGAATCATGCTTCTATTTACTTGAAGCAGCACCTCTTGTCATTGGTGCCTTGGATACACCGGTTCCATTCTCGCCACCGCTTGAAAATTTCACTATACCTTCACTTGAGCATGTAATCAAAGTTTTACGTTTGACCGTTCAATCTTGAGATTCGATTTCATCGTTTCCAAGTTTCATACGGATAAAAGCCTCGGCTGCAATCAAAGCGCCAATCGCAGTAGTAAAACTATAGAACAGAATACTTGAGGCTTCTCCGGCGAAAATATTCGGTCCAAATGTTCGAGCAGGATTCATAGATGCACCTGTTAAAGGTCCAAACATAAATGCCAATAAACCTACGACAAATCCGACAAAAATGGCAATAGATACATGAGTTTGCGAACGAAGAACAATCCAATATATGCTCGCCATAAGTGAAAAAGTAATGAACACTTCAATCAATCCAGCCGTAGGAATTGAGACATCAGCAGCTATTTTGGTCGGTCCAACGCCTTGAAGAAGAAATGCAGCAACCATTGCCCCACTTAATTGAGCAACGATATAAGGGATTAAAGCCTCTTTTTCGAGATGTCCTGTTCGGAAAAAGGCAAGTGAAACGGCTGGATTAATGTGTGCTCCACTGATCGGTTGGAATAACAAGATGGCAACAGTGACTGCAATTCCAAAGGAAAGTGAAACTACAGCATCGGATGCGCCGAGGGCTATGCTACCACATCCACCGCCAACCATGAGTGCGGTACCGAAAAATTCAGCAAACCCACGCCGCCACATGTTTACCGCTTTAGCCATCCTTTTATGTTCTTTACGAAACATGCCATCTGATGATAATAGTAAGGCAAGCGTGAAGAAGTAAAGGCTGTTGGTTCACCCCATGGGGTCCGAGGATAAAGTGATGGGAATCCCCGAACTTCTTCATTTTCAAACGATGATTACCACTGGTGCTTTATTCCTCGGAATCATCGGTGTTAGTTTTCTATCGGATTCGACAGGGACTAACAGCCTCATTATCACTTTAGTTATCGCTTGTTTAGCGCTTGGTTTACTGATTTTCTCAGCAGATTTTTTCATTGAAGGGGCCAAAGGATTAGCACGTAGAGGTGGATTGCCAGAGGTGATAATCGGCTTGACTATCGTCTCTATTGGGACTTCGTTACCCGAAATATTGGTTACCACAACAGCTGCTGCAGATGTGGCTTCAAAGCCTGAAGTTGCTGATTTTGCGATTGGTGGAATTCTCGGTTCTATTTTTGTCCAAATCACTCTTATCTTGGGTCTTGTTGTGGTTAATAAAGGACTCAAAATACGAGAATCATGGTTGAAGCGTGATGGCCTCATCATGTTATTAGCCGTTCTAATACTCACCTTCTTCTTGCTCACGGGTTATACCTTGGAACGTTGGGAGTCTGGAATCTTAGTCTTACTGTATATCATTTACATTACATGGTTATTGATGCATCGCAAAGACATAAAATTGGAGGAGGAGGAAATCGAAGAGGATGTGGGTGTACGTGGTTCAAACTGGAGTATTGCTGCGTATACGATTATGATAGTCTTTGGTCTTGCATTTGCTGTTTTTGCAGCCCATCATTTGGTTGAATACGCGCGTCTTATTGCGATTGAACTGAATGTTCCTCATGCCATTGTCGGAGCCACTGTTTCAGGTATTGGAACTTCTTTACCTGAGTTGACCATCGCTTTGATGGCAGCAAAAAGAAGCCAGGGTGTGGCTATTGGGACGCTTATCGGCTCCAATATTACCGACCCATTGCTTTCCATTGGTTTGGCCGGTTTAGTCCATCCTCTCGCCATCACACCCGCAGGATTCGAACTAATCGTTTACATCATCATCCCGTTCACTCTTCTGGGATGCATAATGGCTTTACTAATGATGAGAACTTCGTATGAGTTCAAAAAATGGGAAGGGTATTCATTGATTATCATGTATATTGCGTTCATAATTGCGCAATTGGCATACAACCGTTATGGGATGCCCTTTTGAAAACAATGAAGACATAAGGGGCGACTTCTTCGCCTTCTTCATGGTGAACTTCCAACTCGACGAAATGCAAGAGATGTTGAAAGAACTTGCACACGAATTCGCTGTCGATGAAATTCGTCCGAATGCTGAGCATTGGGATTCAAAATCAGTTTACCCGAAAGAAGTAATTCAAGCGGCTCACGAAATGGGATTGCTTAATCTCCACATTCCCGAAGACTATGGTGGTCCAGGATTAGGTTCGATGGAAGAGGTCCTTGTCAATGAAGAACTGGCTTGGGGAGATCCGGGTTTTGCTACAGCTGCATATGCCACTTCGCTGGCATGTGCACCAATTATTACCGGTGCTACCGAGGAACAGAAGCAAAAATGGCTTCGAATGGTCGCAGAAGAGGGAGCATTGGCGTCGTATGCCGTAACCGAGCCTGGTGCAGGTTCTGATGTTGCAGCGTGTAAAACAAGTGCAATAAGAGACGGTGATGACTACATCATCAATGGTTCTAAAATGTGGATTACAGGTGCAGGTTATGCTGATTTCTTCTTCGTATTAGCGAAGACAGATGCCGATGCTGGATACAAAGGTATGTCCGGTTTTATTGTCGAGAAAGATGCAGAGGGTTTCTCACTTGGCAAGAAGGAAATCAACATGGGACAACGTTGTTCAGATACCCGTTCGATTCAGTTTGATGATGTTCGTGTCCCGGCTGATCAATTGATTGGTGGGACCGAATCCGGTGGATGGATGAACGCTATGAAAGCCTTTGACATGAGTCGTCCAAATATTGCTGCTCATGCCACTGGTCTTGCCCGTGCCGCCTACGAGCACGCACTCCAATATTCGGGTGAAAGGTCGACTTTTGGTAAACCTCTTCATCGTCATCAGGCTATCCAATTCATGTTGGCTGATATGAAAACAAAAATCGAAGCCTCGCGGTTGTTGACTTGGAAATCCGCCGCAGATTCAGACGCAGGACTCCAAAACACGGAATCCGCCGCTCATGCAAAGCGATTCGCTGCAGATACTGCTATGGAAGTTTCAACCGATGCTGTGCAAGTCTATGGCGGATACGGATATTCAGAGGAATACCCAGTTGCTCGACTCATGCGAGCGGCAAAAGTCATGCAAATTTATGAAGGCTCCTCACAAATCCAGCGAATGATTATCGGTCGCGAGATTACCAAAAATCTGTGATCATTTGTCGTGTAATTTATCGGTCAAGAGTCCCCAGAAATCAATCAATTCCTGTTCTTGTTTTTCTTTCATTTCGGTATTGATTTCGGCTTCTCCTTGAGTCTCGCTCAGGCAATGTATCTCTTCCTCCCAAGCCTGTTGCCGGTCTAACATTTCATCGGTTGAGACCTCAAGTACTTCTCTTTCAAAAGCATCATACATGTCCCTATCTTCATCTTCATCCTCATCTTCTTCCTCGTCCTCCATTCCATCGAATGGCCAGTCATCTTCATCAATCATAGCCTGAGTGACAATCATCATGTCTTGAAAGATGACAATTTCCTTTAACATCTCACGCTGACATATGATGAATTGTGCCAGCATCGGTATTTTGAGAGCAGTTTTGATGTCGTTGTACAGTGCCAATACCAGTGAAACTATTTGGTCACCAATCGGTAAATTCTGATTTTTTGAATGTAGGCAGAGATTGACAGAATATTGGTTCTCGGAGATGACATCGTTTTGCCAGCGTCCCGCAGTCACTGAAAGCGACCATTGTGGTTGAGGTGGAGCGGGTTCGTAGAGTTCGTTGCTCATACCCTGAAAAATGGAATCGATTTGGTACCATCTATGGGACTCACCTTGTACACGGATTTTGATGGTTTCATTGGTCAACATGAAGATTTCAACATTCGATGTAGCTTTTGCGACAGATTGTAACATCTCAATTGAACGAAGTTCAGGTTCTGACATTCGGTACTTTCCTTTCGACATACGCATCGAACATATCGAGTCTATATCAAGAGCAAAGAACAAAACCCTCGAGCCTCGAATCTGAATTATGGCCAAACCTTGCCCAGCCGTGATACTCGCTGCAGGGGCCAGTCAGAGGCTTGGTCAACCGAAATCTCTGGTGGCTGTTGGAAAAACAACATTGGTTGGGCTTGCCTTTCAAAAGTTAGCCAAAGCAGGTTGTTCACCAATTCTTATTGTCACCCGAAGCGAACTTTCAGTTCAAATCATGCAAGCAGCCATCGGTTCGACAGTCATTGTAAACTCAGCGCCTGAAGAGGGGAGAACAGGAAGCATTCAATGTGGAATTTTGTCTCTTGCTGGAGACAAAGGGCGAATGCCAAGACGAGTCATCATCGCCCCAGTTGACCGGCCGGGATGGACGGTTGAACATGTCAAGTCTTTACTTTTGACAGAAAGCAGTTCAACTCTTGCATCAAACGGGCGGAGAGGTCATCCTTTACTTTTGGATTCAGATGCCATTCAATCTGTTCTAGCAGCACCCACTCAGTCATCCTTACGGGATTTGGTTTCGTTTGCTGAAGTGGTTGTAGATGGGCCTCTTCTTGGGTTAAATATCGACCAACCAGACGATTTGATTTTATTGAAGCAACACGAATTATCCTTACTCCAAATGGGCTGAAACTTGTAGGGCAAAGGGTATGTGTCACCTCCTCAAGCGGTAAGCATGACTGCGGCGGTGATGGCTTGGACCCTTTCTCGTCTTGCCGCTGGGCAACGCGTTATACTTGCCAGCGTCGTAGAAACTGCGGGTAGCGTACCGGGCAAAGTCGGTGCTCGTTTGGCAATGACTTCAGATGAACAATGGGTTGGAACTGTAGGTGGCGCTGGATTAGAAATGAAAATCCTTCAACGGTGCAGAGAACACCTTCAAATTCAATATCGTCCATTTGGAGAGGTAGTACGATACGGATTGAACAAAGGTGCGAAGGGCTATGAAGTGACACCACTTGATTCTCTTTGCGGCGGTCAAGTTACGCTAGCAATCGAGGTGATGATTCCAATGCCACACGTGTTGCTGATGGGTGGAGGTCACTGTGGTCAAGCGATTGCAAAGTCTTTGGATGCATTGAGCTGGCATCATTCAGTTCATGATACTCGAACTGAATTTTCCACCGAGGCCATGTATCCGAATGCACAACAACGCTCCTCGGTTTCCGTCGATGCCTTTCTTCAGAATGAAACACTTGCCAGTCTTCGTCGATTTTCAGATATTTTGCTTCTCGGTCATGATTGGTTAGAAGACCAAGAGCGTTTGTTAGGACTCCTTCATCTGTTCCATGATGAAAAAGCCATGCCAGATGGTCAACAAGGTCCTAGAATTGGTGTTATAGGTAGCCGTTCAAAATGGCAAGCCTTTGAGAAAACATGTCACGAGCAAGGCATTGAGCAATCGATTCTTGATGCTGTAGTTTGCCCGATTGGTTTGAACATTGGTGCAGAATCACCAGAAGAAATTGCTGTGGCAGTTGTTGCTCAAATCATGGCTTCGTTCAAAGGCATCGATGCAGAAGCACCGACTTGGCGAACTTAATTCACTTTTGAGCGAATATTCGTTCTCTAAAATAGCGGAGTTCTTCAATAGATTCAAGGATGTCATCCAATGCAAGATGGGCGCCTTTCTTTTCGTATCTTCCGGCTTCTGGATACCAACGACGGGCTAATTCTTTGACCGTTGAAACATCGATCATTCGATAATGAAGGTAATCGACAAGGAGAGGCATTTCCTTTTCCATGAATTTTTTATCGTTCCAGATACTGTTTCCGCAGAGCGGTGCAACACCTTGAGATACCCATTTCTTGAGAAAAGCCAGCGTTTCGGCTTCGGCTTGTTCGCATGAAACGCTCTCTGTACGAACACGTTCAACCAACCCACTTTCATTATGATGAGTAGTATTCCATTCATCCATTCCTGCCAAGAGTTCCTCGGATACCGAAACTGCGAGATTCGGACCAGTTGCAAGAATATTGAGTTCTCCATCAGTCACAACCGTCGCAATTTCGATAATAGATTCGTTTCCAATATCCAGTCCAGTCATTTCAAGGTCAATCCAAACCAAGCGTTCGTCGCTTTCACCCATGATTTCGCCAACAGGTTGGGGTTTTTGAATTGGGCGTAGGGTTATGAAGTCCTCATTGGAGGAACAACTATGCCGGAAGAGACAGTTTTGGAGGCCCCCCAAGACTCTTTTGACACTGCTCCTTTGATGGAACCTAAAGCCCTCATTGTTGTAGGTGTTCTCACTTTCTTACTTATTTTCTCTTTTTTCGCTCTTGCATTAACCGGTGACTCACCCTCCTCTCCATCCTCACAGGACACGAGTGAAAATAATGGCTGGCGGGCCTTTTCCGTCGTTGCCCCAATCGATACTGGCATCAATGTTTACCACGACCATTTCCGGACCAATGAGACCTATCCCTCATGGCTCTTAGACGAACTTGGCGTGAACAAAATTTGCGATTTAACTTTCAATGGAAGTTGGCAAGAACGGTATGATGCTGATAAACAATCATGCTGGGATACGTTAAACGCAAGCGATATCGTCTATTTCCCCGGAACCAAAATTATTGGTTCTTCACCCGATGGTGACAGTGAGATATTGATTTTAGATGACCCAAGTGATGGTCATGGTTCGGCAGTGACTGGAGCAGTTTTGAATGCAAATCCCAACGCTGTGATTTTCTTCGTCGAAGGATTCAGCACTGAAGCGGTGCTTGCTGCGGCCAATCAACCTCTCGTCGATGTCATTACAACGTCTTTTGGTGCACCGGGTTCGGTACCGGTCTCTGGCATCGAGCGAGGAACAGAAATTGCGGTTGTTGAGCAAGGAAAGATGCATACTGGAGCTGCCGACAATAGCCCTTCTCCTGCCATTCAAGATTCAACTGCTGGCCCTCCTTGGTCCATCGGTATTGCAGGATATGCCGAAGAAGGGGATGACCAAAAGGAAATCATGTCAGGTTCATATCCTGATATCTCAGCGGATTGGACGCAATATCTCCCAAACCATGACGACATCGACGGTTATCATGAAACTTCAGGAACTTCTTTTGCTACACCTCGAACAGCAGGAATCCTTTCCTTTGTTTTGGAATCACTTCGCTTTGAATTCCATGACGATGGGGCGGGAGCCTCTCCTGAACAGCGTCAAGGGATGTTGGTGAACGGATCTGATGACGATGGCAACCCATTCGTAATTTCAAACGCTGATGTCCGTGAAGCACTCAACCGTTCAGCATGGTATCCGGATATCGGATGGGACCCTACTTCGGGAACAATGCCTATCTCACCTGTTGCGCCTTGCACACAAACGGGTTGGGGCCTGGTCAACCTTTCAAATATTGAACCTATGATTGCTCATCTCAATCAATCCGCAGACCTAACACAAAGGCCAGGTGATGTTGTGGCATGTATGAATGCAAATCAAGAAATGCGTGAAGTATACTGGAATGCTTACCCCTCATCTCCTGACCTATCCGTAGAACTGTTTGTCACAGGTTCTCAAGGCGCTGAACGACGATCGGTTTGAATCAAACTCCGACCCAATCAATGACAATTTGTCCGTTTGAATTGAAACCAATCACCGGTTTATATCCCTCATGCGGTGTTGAATCAATTGATTTGAGAACAGCTTCCAATTTTCCAGGAGGTAGACGAATCTCAAACCCATGTGATGTTTCGATTGTGTCCGGCATTGGAAGGAGCACCTGTTCAACGACTTTCGGTACTTCTTCGGATTGTCTTGTAACGGGTTCCGGAATTCCTTTGAATTTTTCCTCAACGATTTCTAGAACTTCTTCGACCTCGTCCTCAATGTCTTCTTCGACCTCGTCCTCAATGTCTTCTGGAACTTCTTCGGCTTTTTTCTGCCCTCTATCTAAAAGAGAGGCTTGTTGAGGAGTTGGGATAGAATCCTGTGGTTGATTTTCATCCACTTCATAAATCCCATCATCATCATCCAATCTTTGCATGGTAAGGAATCCCCAACCCAATGCAATCAACCCGACGCCGACAAATGAAAGCGCTTGCATAGTCTCACTCTCAACTTCCATGCTGAACGCAACAAAGGACAGAATTGAACCGTAACCTCCGAAGAGACGCCTCCAGCGAGCCTCATAATCAGGTGCATACCCTTGAATTCCAACTGCGATGAGAATTACTGTCGTAAGCATCCAAGCAAAAGTCCATTGGTCGATTTCACCGAACACAAAGAAGATACCCGCAAGTGCGCTGAGTACCCCTGCCATCCCTAAGCGGTCTAGGAAATCAAGGAATAAATTATCATCTTCCCATTCAAAGAATTCTAGTTCATACATCTTGTCATTTTGTAATGAAAGCCAAGAAATACCAAGGCCTTCAAGCATCAGGAATATTCCGATTGGTATGCCGATATCGATCGAGTCGATGTCCAGTTGAATGATGAGATTTGCTAATGCCAACGCATGAATCGCAGGGACAAAGAATAACGCGTTTGAATAACCCTTTAAGAGAATATCTCGTGTCAGTAATATCGCTCCAGCCAGTGTTCCAATGCCTAGCAATGCGTCGAAACTCAGAATGAATGAGACATATGTGATGATGTAAAGGCTATTGACGATTTCTTCTCTTTTCGCAGAAGAGATTTCTTTCCCATCTTCCTGTGATGCATATTTGAAAAGTAAATCTTTATCGTTCATGGTTACAAAGGTGAGAGCAGAACAGGCTGTAAGCAACACACTCCAAGAGAATGCCCGCTCGAATGTTTCGAAAACATCTTCAATTCCCATGCCAATGAGAAGGCTGATTGCCAATCCTAAATGGAGGGCTGAAAGTGATTCTATTTTGCCTGAAGTCCACGAATTGATAATGAGGTACGCAAACATGATTGCTGGAATCCAACCTACGCTTGAACTTGCAGCAAGCACACCGACTAGAGCCCAACCCCAAACGCCATACCATGGTAATGGCTCACGTCCAGTTTGACTTTGCTTGACATATTTATTATCCATGATGAGGACATACACCATTTGTAAAGTAATGAAAATACCACCCAGTCGAGTTAGGGAAAGGAATCCAAATCCGGCAAAATCATAATTGGTAGAATCTATCGCTTCGATAATAAATCTCCCGATTCCTGCCGAATCAAGCCAATGGGAGTTGAGTAAGAAGAATGCAATCGGAGAAAGCATCAACGGCCAGACATGGCGATGTTGAACACATCGAACAGTGACTAATGCCAACATTGAGATCAACAACAATCCACCCGAGGTATCAAGGCAAGCCAAACCTAACAGTCCAAGCATGGCCCAAGCATCAGCATTGACTGAAAGGTGGTCTTCATC
>Ga0114997_10000605_pt1 | contig 29704 bp, 34 predicted proteins | sample ArcticOcean_MG_C_2_FD_87045 | JGI IMG/M metagenome (GOLD analysis project Ga0114997, IMG submission 87045) | Marine microbial communities from western Arctic Ocean - ArcticOcean_MG_CB4_136 | ecosystem: Environmental > Aquatic > Marine > Oceanic | place: Arctic Ocean: Canada Basin | collected... | reverse complement strand
ATTTAGAAGTAGTAGTATTTAATCTAATTAATGAATTTTTTATTGATAAAGAAAACATGCTTTTTTACATATATATATTTTCCATCTCTAATAAGCTGTCTATTTAAGCCCAAATAGTGAAGAGATCTTCAAGGCGGAATTTCTAACAACTACACCCCTCACAACTACAATTGATGCAAGAACATTCTGAACAATTAGATCCCAAACAAGAACTACAAGTACATTTTTTCATAATTACAATAACTAATACAAGAAAAATATTTTTTTATCTAATGATATTCCACCAATTCTTTCATAAAACTTAATAGCCCTTTTATTAAATGATGGGGTTTGCCATTGAATGTATTTACACTCTAAAAAATTTAATTCTTTTTGTAGCCTTCTTATCATTTTTTCGCCAAAACTATTACCTCTTATACTTTCTTCAAGATATAAGCAATCCATATACAAATAATTAGAGGCTCCCCATGTCGAAAATTGTCTCATATAAGACATGTAACCTAAAAGTCTACCCTTATTTTCCAAAACCAAACAATATAGTTTAGGGTTTTGGTCAAATAATTCTTTTAGTAATTGTTTTGATTTTCCTTTTTTTGAATACTCAAATCTTTCAAAAAGAGCATGAGTTGCACATAAATCAACTAGCTGATCTATGTCTTTAGGCTCAATAAATCTTATATTAATATTGTCCATGTTATTAGTGTTAAAATTAATTTTTTGTGAAATTCTAAATCTACAATAAATAAACAAGGAAAGGTTTATAGTTTGATTTGTGTTTAAAATTTTACACTTTAACCTTTAATTTTTTTATTACTAGATTTGAAATAATTCTAAACAATTAAAATGGATATTTCAACATTAGACCTAGTAGTTTTTACCCTATATGGGGTACTTATTTTAGGCATTGGATTGTATGTTTCAAGGGAAAAAAAAGGTGAAACAAAAAGTGCAGAAGATTATTTTTTAGCAGGAAAATCTCTCCCTTGGTGGGCAATTGGAGCGTCACTAATAGCCGCTAATATCTCAGCAGAGCAATTTATTGGGATGTCTGGATCCGGCTTTGCATTAGGCTTAGCTATTGCTTCTTATGAATGGATGGCGGCAATTACTTTACTGGTTGTTGGAAAATTCTTCTTGCCTATTTTTATTGAAAAAGGACTATATACGATACCGGAATTTATTGAAAAGAGATTCAGTACAAATCTTAAAACAATTTTGGCTGTTTTTTGGATTGCACTATTTGTGTTTGTTAATTTAACAACAGTGCTATACTTAGGGGGAAAGGCTTTAGATACTGTTATTGGTAATGGAGATGGTTCAATTCTTTTAATTAGCATTATTGGTCTTGGATTATTTGCTGCCGCATATTCCCTTTGGGGCGGATTAGCTGCGGTCGCATGGACAGATGTTGTGCAAGTAGTGCTTCTAATCTTTGGAGGTTTATTAATGACTTATTTTGCTTTGACTAATGTTACAGATTCTGGAAGCTTTATCGAAGGACTTAAGTATGTTTATAATATAGTTCCAGAGCGCTTTTCTATGATACTTTCTAAAGGGGAAATTATTACCCCCAATGGGAGAGATGCTTGGAATGACCTGCCTGGACTTGCAGTTTTAGTTGGCGGAATGTGGGTTGCTAATTTATATTATTGGGGCTTTAATCAATATATTATTCAACGAACTCTTGCTGCAAAAAGTTTACGTGAAGGTCAAAAAGGAATTGCTTTTGCAGCATTTTTAAAACTTATTATTCCTATCATCGTTGTTCTACCAGGTATAATAGCATATGTTATGAATCTAGATGAAGCAGGAATGCTTACAAAAGAATCCATAGATCAAGGTTTTATTGGCGCTGGAGGAAATATAGCTAATGATAATGCCGCCCCTTGGCTTATTAAGAATTTTATACCATCTGGAATTAAAGGATTAATTTTAGCTGCATTATCAGCTGCTATTGTTTCTTCATTAGCTTCTATGATAAATTCAACTTCTACAATTTTTACCATGGATATTTATAAATCGATTTTTAATAAAAATGCAGATGATAAAAAAATGGTAAGCGTTGGGCGCTTAACTGGTTTGGTTTCGCTTATAATCGCTATGTTAATAGCTCCTCAATTAGGAAGTCTTGGACAAGTATTTCAATTTATTCAAGAATACACAGGAGTAGTTAGTCCTGGAATATTAGGTGTTTTCCTAATGGGCTTATTTTATAAAAAAGCAACAAATAATGCTGCAATCTGGGGAGTAATATCCTCTATTCCAATTGCTATGTATTTTAAAGTTGGACCTAATGCCTGGTCTAATTCCTCTCTATTTATGGATATTCCATTCATGCATCAAATGATGATAACTTGTGTTGGAACTATATTGATAATTGTAGGCATAAGTTATTTAGAGGGAAATAAAGAAGACCCTAAAGGTATTATCCTTAGTAAGAGTCTTTTTGCTACATCCCCAACATTTAATATATCTGCTATCTCAATAATGCTTATAACTGCATTTTTATATGCAATGTTTTGGTAGTAAAAAATATAATTTATCTATTATAAAAAAGTTAATTTATTTGATAATAAATCATTTTGTATATTTAAAAAAAATTAAAAAATTATGAAAGCTCACACTGCCTCAATACTAAACTCCTTAATTTTAATTTTAATTAGTTTATGGGGATATCTAACTTCTGAAAGTCCATCACCAACAGCTCTAATTCCTCTATTTTTTGGGATTGCTTTACTATTATGTTATAGAGGGGTAAAAAATGAAAATAAAATAATTTCACATATTGCCGTTGTTTTAACTTTAATTGTTTTTCTTGCTTTGTTTATGCCTTTAAATGGAGCTATAGAAAGAGGTGACTCTGAAGCAAGAAATAGAATTATAATTATGCTTTTAGCAACAGGAAGTTCTATGATATACTTTATTAAAAGTTTTATTACTGCTCGAAAAAAAAGATCATGAAAATTTTTTTTTAAAAAGAGGTGTCATTATTCTCTAATTCAAGTTCTTCAATCCAAATATTCCTATATAAGACCTCATGACCTTCTGACTGCAATTTTATTCCACCTGGCGAAGGAGTAATTCCATAGCCATTATTATTTCCTCCATCTAAACCTGAAAATGGACCTCCCCAAACTTTTTTAATTTTAACATTATCATGTATCATTTTACCATTAAAATAAATTGAAACAATTGGTTGTTCAATAATTTTATCATTTTTAAAACGAGCAGCTCTAAATTTTATATCGTAAGAATTCCATTTTCCTAATCCATTGTATAAACTATATGGAGATTCCTTTTCATTTATTATTGCCCCTATACCATGTTTTGTTGAATCACCATCTTTAATTTGAATTTCATATCTATTTTGAAGATAAACCCCGCTGTTTCCATCCTTATTTTTAATAAAAAATTCTATATGAAGCCTAAAGTCATTATATTTTTTCTTTGTTACAATATCAGCTGCTCCGTATTTACCATTTTTTGCATTAAGATCAAAAGCATTAAGAACTTTTTCTTTTCCTAATGGATCCTGTTCAATCTTCCATTTAATAGGCAATTTAGCGCTTAGTCTTGGCCCTTCCCAATAAGTCCATTTGTCGTGCAACATTTTTTCAGTTCCATCAAATATTAATTCACCTTCTTTGGGAACCTCTATGCCAAATCCAGATTTATTTTGAGAGTTTTGAGGATATAGTTTATTTAAAAATATAAAGGCAATTAATGATATAAAGGAAATTTTAAGCTTAAAGTCATTCATGATTAAAAATTTTAAGTCAGTAAATCTGATTCAAAAAAATTGAAATTTATAATCAAATTGACTAACACTAAAATATAAAAACAATTACTATCAACTGTATTTATAAATTATTTTTAATTTTGTTTAATGAGCCAAACTAACAAAATAATAGTTTTATACGATGCTTATTGTGTTTTATGCAATAAATCAATTATTTGGATAATTAAAAATGACGTAAATAATTTTTTTTCCTTTGCTCATTATAAAGGAAATTTTTCAAAGATTAATTATCCTGAATTAACTAAAATAGATACTATTTCAATTATTACCAAAAAAGGAGATTATTTACAAAAAAGTGAAGCGGTCCTATACATACTAGATGTAATTAACAAATTAACCTTTATTCAGAAAATAATCAAAGTTATTCCCGTTAAGACAAGAGATTTAATCTATGATAAAATTGCTAAAAATAGATATTCATTGTTTGGGAAATATTCAACTTGTGAAATTCCAAAACCTGAATGGAAATCTAAATTCTTGTAATTCTTGTAATTCTTATTTAGATTTAATAAAAATAACTTGTGTGTTTAAAAATTTTTATTTTTATTTGTACTAAATCTAAATAAGGATTATGAAGACTTTTTTTATAAGACTCTTTTTTTTAATTTCTATAAATTTATTCGGCCAAGAAAATGAAAAATCGCCTTTTCTTGATTCAATTTCAAATATTTATTCTATTAATGGATCCCAAAGAATAAAAAATAATCTTGAGAGAATTGATCAAGGAATAACAATTGGAGGTTATGGTGAAATAACCTATAATCAACCTAAATCTAAAAATGGAGAATTAGATGTACAACGTTTGGTTCTGCTTTTTGGATATAAATTTGATGATCGAGTACAATTTATAACTGAAATAGAATTTGAACATGTTAAAGAAGTCTATGTTGAGCAAGCTTTTGTAAATTATTCTATCTCAAGAAATTTGAATATCAAAGGAGGATTAATGTTAATTCCTATGGGCATTACTAATGAATATCATGAACCCACTACTTTTAATGGAGTAGAGAGACCCAGTATGGATGGTAAAATAATTCCTACTACTTGGAGAGAAATTGGATTAGGAGCCTCTGGAAGAATAGATGATATTGGGGTCAAATATCAGGCTTATCTATTTAATGGTTTTCTTTCACATGATGGAAGTGTTGGAAAACTTAAAGGAACTGATGGTCTTAGGGGAGGAAGACAAAAAGGAGCGAAATCATCAGTTGATAAATTTAATTTAAGTGCTAAAATTGATTTTTATAATATTCCTGGTTTAAAATTAGGGTTAGCTGGATATTTTGGCCGAACTCAAGCTTCCGAAGGGTCTGAAGCCCCTATTGGAAGTGATATTGGCGTATCAATGATTGGTATTGACGGAAGATATAATCTAAGTAAATTTTCGATGAAAGCTCAATATATTAACGCTAAACTTTCCGATACAGAGCTATATAATCCGCTAACTGGAAAAGATTTGGGATCAACTTTAAATGGTTATTATTTTGAAACAAGCTATAATGTCCTTTCACTTAGTGCTCGTCAAAAACTTGATTTATTCATAAGGTATGAAGATTTTGATACTCATGCCGAAGTAAGTGGAAGTTTATCTAGAAACCCTGGTTATCACAGAAAGGAATTCACCTATGGATTCTCATATCATATTGCCCCTGGTGCAGTTTTTAAAATTGATTATCAAAACAAGAAAACTGATAATTTAAACTCTTCAATAAGTCAATTTAATATGGGATTAGGGGTTTGGTTTTAATAGATAATTATTGATTTATGAAAAAGATTTTAAAACAGAATAAAAGCTAATTTAATTTTTATATAGCCCTATTATAGGTTTAATTATAAAATATATGATTTCGTTATTTTTATTTAAAATAAGTCTAAATAAACTTGTTTTTAGTTTTTTGCAATTTTATATTTATATTGACTTTATTTAATCATGAACTATTCATTACTACTTAAAATTTTAAAATTTAAAATTTTATTCATTCTAATTATTATATCATCATCATACAGCCATGATGGTCTTTATAGAAAGCTTAAAAAACAAGTTGCTAAAGAAATTAAAAGAACTTTTAATGTTATAGACTTTTCTCTTAATGAGGTTTCATCTAAAATTTCTCCTAATAAAGTCCTTAAATCATCAAAATTATTAAAAATATATAGTAAAACTAACTTTCTTGGTTACGCAGTTATCGGAACAGCACCTAGTAAAACGGATACATTTGAATTTTTAATTTTATTCGATCAAAAATTAATTGTTAAAAAAACAAAAATTTTAATTTATAGAGAGAATTATGGAGGAGAAATTGCAAGTAAAAGATGGCTTTCCCAATTCAACTCTAAGTCTGTTTTTTCTCATTTTGTTTATAGAAAAAATATTAGTGCAATATCTGGAGCCACTATTTCTGTTAAATCAATGACGGCTTCTGTTAATTATATTTTTTCTAATTTAAGGGCTTTAAAAGAAATTTAATTAATGTTTTTCAATCAACTTATTCGTAACCTGCCAATTCAAATTAAACTTTTTTTAGGGATTGCAGTAATGTCTTTATCTATTGGATATTTTACTGGCCTTACTTTTGTCCTTCAATCTGAAAGCGAAACACCAAAAGGAATTATTGAAAATTATAATGGAAATGAATATTTGCCAGATTCTAAAATAATGAAATTCAAAAAAAGCCACAGAGAAATTTTAATTATTATCCATACTCATGTACTTTCAATTTCAATTATACTTTTGATAATTGGCAGTCTAGTTTGGAAAACTGAAATTAAAGGCTCAATGAAAGCTTTTTTAACAATTGAACCTTTTTTCTCTTTAATTGTAACTTTTGGTGGGATTTACCTAATCTGGATGGGATATGAATACTTTGCATATCTAGTTATGTTTTCAGGATCATTAATGACTATCACTTATTTGTTTTCAGTTTTTATTATTTTTAGCGCTTTATCTAAACCTCCGCAATCTAAATAGATCTCTAAAAAATGTGATAAAATTTTGAAGAAAAACTTTGTATATTTACTTTTAAGAACTTTGTTGGTTTTATAAAGTTTCAATTAAACTATAATCACAATTTATTAAATACTAAAAAATTTAATTCATGAAATTAAGCAATGAGTATAAACCCCTTCCGGATTTTCTAACTATAAAAAATAGTGACATCCATGGTTTAGGGTTACACACTATTAAGTTTATCTCTAAAGGCTCAGAGCTTGGAATATCTCATTTATATAATACTACTTTCCCTGATAATTATTTACGACTTCCTTTAGGAGGATTTATTAATCATCATGATATGCCTAATTGTATTGCTAAATCATTTGATGAGCCTGAAAAGCACATTAAACTTTATGCTTTAAATGATATTTTTTCTGGAGAAGAGCTGACGGTAAAATATATAATAAATATGCTTGAAAATCCCCGTTGGGAATTTAGCTGGGAGATTTCTCAATAATTTTTTTTAATAACTTACTTCCAAATGACTTTTAAGCTTCATTTTTTTATAACACTACTAATGATTTTAGGATTAATTATTTCATGTTCTAATTCCTCAAAGAAAACACCTGTAATAAAGAAAATCCATCATGAATCAAATAAAAAGATTGATTCTAATCTTGAAAACTCTAAAATCAAAGGATATATTAGAGCTTATTTAAATTTAAAAAATACTCTAGTTAATGATGATAAAGAAAATTCATCTAAAAACTGGCTTGAATTAGAAAACGAGTTAAATAAATTAAGCTTTAATTCCAATGAAACTCAAAAACAAAATGAATTCATGTTATTATTAAATGAGACTAAGCTTTATTTAAAGCAAATAAATATTACTTCCATTGAAAGCCAAAGAATTTCATTTGAACTTATTAGTCAAAAACTTTTACTGCTTATAAAAATAACTGGATCAGCGGTTAAATTATATGAACACTACTGTCCTATGTTTAATAAAAACAAAGGAGGAATTTGGATTAGTAGTAATAAAGAAATATTTAATCCCTTGTTTGGAAGTTCAATGCTTAAATGCGGTTATGTTAAAAGTGAAATTAATTAAAATTTTTATGCTTTTTTTATCATGTTATGTTAAGAACGCTGTGCCTAAATATTTTGTTTTTATTTGTTTCTTGTAATCAAAAGGCAAATGAAAAAATTTGTAATACTTTTTTACAATGTCTTGACGGAACTGTCTGGAAAATAACCACAGGAACTTTTGAGCAGTATAATGTTTTTCATAATAGTCCTAATGGAATTTTTATGTCTCAATATGAAATGTTTAATAAAAGTTTTTCCTGCAAGGAATTTAGTTTTTCAATAAAGGAGCTTATCCAAACCCCTCTCGAAATGAAAGGGAAATTTTTGAACGGAGATATAAGGTTTGTTTGGAATATTAATGAGCTCTACTGCTCTTATAAAGAAGATAAAAAAACAGAAAATATAACTTTTTATAAATCTTCAGTTAAGGAATTACAGGAGTCTTTAAAACTCAAAAAAGGTTGTATTTTTCCTGAGTATTTAAATTAAATTATGGGATATTTTATAAGAAACATATTGGTTTATATAATAATTTCAGTGTTAATTATTATTGCATATCAAGCTATTAGAAAGATGAATAATAAGAAATAATTTTTTCTATTTTCTAGAGTTTAATTTAGAAAGTAATCTAAGTATTTCTAAATAAAGCCAAACTAGCGTAATCATAAGTCCAAAAGCGCCATACCATTCCATGTATTTAGGAGCGCCTTTTTCAACGCCTTCTTCTATAAAATCAAAATCTAAAACAAGATTTAATGAGGCTATTATGACGACTACCAAACTAAAACCAATACTGAACATTGAGGCGTTATTAATATCCATTATGGGCATGCTTGATCCAAAAAATCCCATTATAAAGTTTATTAAGTAAATTACACCAATCCCTCCAGTTGCAGCAAAAACTCCAAGTTTAAAGTTTTCAGTAGCTTTAATTATTCCAGATTTATAAGCAAATAATAAAGCTAGTAAAATTCCTATGGTTAGTTGAATTGCTTGAGAAACAATTCCTTCATATTTGGCATTATAAATAAATGAAATTCCCCCTAAGGCTGCTCCCTCAAGAACCGCATATATCGGAACAGTAATTGGAGCCCATGTTTTTTTAAAAACTGTAATAATAGCGACTATGAAGGCAGCTATTCCGCAAAAGGCTAAAATCGCCATGTTTGGCATGCTGAACATATAATACCCTGATCCCACTAATAAAAATAACGATATTAAGGTTTTGTTAACTGTTCCACTCATTGACATTCTATCCTCTATTATAGTAGAATTTAAAGTTGAAAATGTTTTTTGAGATAAAACTGGATTGCCAGATCTAAATGAAAGATGTTTACTCATACTATTTTTTTACAAAAATAAAAAATATTAATTTAGAAGAATTAGTATTAGATAAAATTTAAATTTTATAATTATAGATTGGCTTTTTGTTTAGAAACTCAACATTATCAAGATAGTCCTAACAACTCTTCTTTACCTTTCATCTATAATTAATGCAAATCAAAAATAATACTCTATTTGTGTTTATAGGTTTTCTGTCCAGAAGTAAAATAACGATTATGAACTCTTTAAATAATGTATTCCAAAATCTTCTTGATTAATATATAATTGTATTTTTATCTATTAAGAACGTGATTTACAAATGAAAAACAATCATATATTACTTAAAATTCACCCAAAAGACAATATTCTTGTTGCATTGACAGATTTAACAAAAGGAACTATGGTTTCCTTTGAAGATGAGATTTATAATATAAAAAATGATATTGCTGCAAAACACAAATTTGCAATGAATACTTTAAATAAGGGTCAACGAGTTTACATGTATGGAGTTTTAGTCGGCAAAGCAAAAAAAGAAATTCATAAAGGAGAGATAATTAGCACTTCAAATATTGTGCATGATACAGAAAAATATAGCGTACAAAATTTAAAAAATAAAAAACCTTGGATCCCTCCAGATCTTTCAAAATTTAAAAACAAAACATTTAATGGTTATCACAGATCAAATGGATCTGTTGGAACAGAGAATAATTGGTTGGTTATACCCTTAGTTTTTTGTCAAAATAGAAATGTTGAATTTTTAAAAGAGGCATTGTTAGAAAAATTGGGTTTTGGTAAAAAACAACACATAGGTTTAAATGTAAATGCTTTAATTGAAGGTTATAAATTAGGAGAATCATCGGAGTCGCTTTTATCAAAAAATATTTTAGATGAGCCAAAAGAAATTAGCAAAAATCAACTATTTCCAAATATTGATGGTATTCGATTTTTAACTCATGAAGGTGGTTGTGGAGGTGCAACTTCAGATTCAATAACTTTATGTAATTTATTAGCAGGCTACATAAACAATCCGAACGTAGCTGGAGCTACAGTATTAAGTCTAGGTTGTCAGCATGCCCAAGTCAGTATTTTAGAAAACTCGTTAGCTAATATCTCTTCTAAGAATTCGAAACCGGTATATATCTTAGAGCAACAGCAAAGTACTTCAGAAAAGGATTTATTAGCTGAAGCCATTAAAATGACTTTTGTCGGATTAATCGAGGCCAATAATCTTAAACGAGAACCAGCTCCTTTAAATAAATTAGTAATTGGACTAGAATGTGGAGGATCTGATGGATTTTCTGGGATATCCGCAAATCCAACTTTAGGATATGTTTCCGATTTAATAGTTGGCTTAGGGGGATCGACAGTGTTATCAGAATTTCCAGAACTAAATGGTGTAGAACAAGAGTTAATTAATAGATGTGTCGATATAAAAAAAGCAAATAAATTTGATAAAATTATGTCTACTTATAATGAAAAAGCGCGCGCTTTAGGCGCTCCGTTCTCAATGAACCCCTCACCTGGAAACATTAAAGACGGCCTAATCACAGATGCAATTAAATCTGCAGGAGCAGCTAAAAAGGGTGGGTCCTCTCCTGTTAATGATGTATTAGACTATACTGAACAGGTTGTAATTCCAGGATTAAATTTGCTCTGCACTCCAGGAAATGATGTTGAGTCAACAACTGGTTTAGCAGGCTCTGGAGCTAATCTTATTTTGTTCACTACAGGCTTAGGTACCCCCACAGGAAATCCAATTGCACCTGTTGTAAAAGTATCTACTACCACGAAATTATTTAAAAAAATGAATGACATTATTGACTTTAATACAGGAGCAATAATCGAGGGAGAAAAAACTATCAAAGAAACTGGTCAAGAACTATTGGATTTTGTTATTAAAGTTTCTAGTGGAGAAATACAGACAAAAGCAAGAAAATTAATGCAAGATGATTTCATTCCTTGGAAAAGAGGAATGTCATTATAAAAAGATTAGTTATAAGATGTCAAAATTTAGTTTAAAAAATAAAACGATTGTTTTAACAGGTGGTGCAAGCGGAATAGGTAAGGCCATTGCGTTGACTTTTGCAATACAAGAAGCTAAAGTTCATATATTAGATTTTAGTATAGAAAATGCATTAGAGACTGTTGCGGAAATTAAAGCTTTAAATGCTTTTAGCAAAGCACACAAGTGTGACGTTTCTAAGCAAAAAGATGTAAATAGAATTATAGAGGAAATTGCTAAAGACAACTCTATTGATGTTTTAATAAATAACGCTGGAATTGCACATGTTGGAACTATTGAAGATGTTAAAGAAAGTGACTTAGATCGCTTATACAATGTTAATATTAAAGGAGTTTATAATTGCATCAAGGCTTGTATTCCAAAAATGAAAAAAAATAAAGCAGGTGTTATTCTTAATTTAGCATCCGTTGCTTCTTCAGTGGGTATTTCTGATCGATTCGCCTACTCTATGACTAAAGGAGCTGTTCTAACAATGACTTTCTCTGTAGCTAAAGATTACATAGGTCAGGGCATTAGATGCAATTCTATTTCGCCCGCAAGAGTTCATACTCCTTTTGTCGATGGATTCTTAAAGGCCAATTATCCTGGGAAAGAAAATGAAATGTTTAAAAAACTATCTAAATCTCAACCAATTGGTAGAATGGCTAATCCTCAAGAAATTGCAGATTTAGCTTTATATTTATGTTCCGATGAATCTTCATTTATTACAGGAAGTGATTTTCCAATAGACGGAGGCTTTATAAAACTCAGTAATTAAAATAATGAAATTAATACGATATGGCCCTCCAGGAAAAGAAATAGCAGGATTACAGTTACAAAACAATTTAAGGATAGACGTTTCTTCTTTTGGTGAAGACTATGATGAATCGTTTTTTGAAAATGATGGGATTCTTAGGCTAGAGAAATGGTTGTCTAAAAATATTAAAAATTGTCCTCAAATAAATAATAATGAGCGCTTAGGTCCTCCTCTAGTGCGTCCTTCTAAAATTGTTTGCGTTGGCCTTAATTACGCTAAACACGCCTTAGAGAGCGGGATGGCTATCCCTAAAGAGCCTGTTTTGTTTTTTAAAGCAACTTCTTCAATTATCGGACCTAATGATGATGTAATAATTCCAAGAGGTAGTTATAAAACTGATTGGGAAGTAGAATTAGCTATTGTTATTGGCAAAAAAACATCTTATATAGATCCCGAAGAAGTTTTCAGCCACATTGCTGGATATGTTCTTCATAATGATATAAGTGAAAGATCTTTTCAATTAGAAAGAGAGGGGCAATGGGTAAAAGGAAAAAGCTGTGATACATTTGCTCCTTTAGGCCCTTTTATAGCAACTAAAGATGAGATTCCAAATCCTAATAACCTTAACCTTTGGTTAAAATTAAATGGAGAGATTATGCAAAAAAGTAATACTTCAGACTTTATTTTTGATATTCAAGAAGTTGTAAGTTATATAAGTCAATTTATGACTTTACTACCTGGTGATATAGTATCAACAGGCACTCCCTTTGGTGTTGGCCTAGGCTTCAACCCCCCTAAATATCTTAAAGAAGGTGATTTCATGGAGTTGGCAGTTGAAGGATTAGGCGTCTCATTACAAACAGTAAAATCTTTTAATAATGCTAATTGATTCACATCAACATTTTTGGAATTATAATAAAACTAGAGATGCGTGGATTAACAAAAAAATGAATGTATTAAAAAATAACTTTCTACCTGATGATTTATTAACTGAATTAAAAAATAACAATATTGAAGGCTGCCTTGCTGTTCAAGTGGACCAATCAGAGGCAGAAACAGAGTTCTTAATTCAACTTGCAAAAAAATATAGCTTTATAAAAGGTGTAATAGGTTGGCTAGATTTAAAATCAAATAATATAAAATCCAGATTAGATTATTTTTCAAAATATTCCTGTTTTAAAGGCGTTAGACATATAGTTCAGTCTGAAAGTTCAGGGTTTTTAGATCAGACTACTTTTTTAAATGGAATAGCTAAACTCCAAGAGTATAATTTAACTTATGATCTGTTAGTTTTTCCTAACCAACTTGATGAAGTAATTAGATTTGTAAAAAAATTCCCTGATCAAATTTTTATTCTTGACCATATGGCTAAGCCATTAATTAAAGATAAAATCACTCAACCTTGGAGTGATAAAATTGTTGAATTAGGTAAACTTGAAAATGTGTCTTGTAAAATTTCTGGAATGATAACTGAAGCTGATTGGCAAAATTGGACTTCAAGTGATTTCACTCCATACATAGAAACTGTTATTAATGCATTCGGAGAAGACAGGGTTCTTTATGGATCAGATTGGCCGGTTTGCCTATTAGCAGGAACTTATTCTAAAGTTAAAAAATTAATTGAAGGGTATTTCCCGACTAATAAAAACTCTAAATTTTGGGGAGAAAATGCAAAAAAAATATATAATTTAAGTGATTAAATATGGAGCTTAATCTAAAAAATAAAATCATTATTGTTACTGGAGGTTCAAAAGGAATTGGAGGAGGAATAACAAGATTACTGGCTAAAGAAGGAGCTATCCCAATAATCATTGGAAGAGATGAATTGTCAATAAAATCTATTGTTAATGAATTAGAAAATAAAAAACAAAATGTTGATTATGTATATGCTGAATTAACAAACTCTGATCAATGCAAGAAAGCTATTGCCTTTATTTAAAAAAATATAACCAAATTGATGGATTAGTCAATAATGCTGGAGTAAATGATGGAGTCAGTTTGAAAAATGGAAGTGCTAAACAATTTATTGATTCTATTAATAAAAATGTAACCCATTATTTTCTTATGGCTCAATACTCCATTTCTGCCTTAAAAAAAAGCAAAGGCAGCATTGTTAATATAGGCTCAAAGGTATCATTTACCGGACAAGGAGGCACTTCTGGATATGCTGCAGCTTGTGGAGCAAGAAATGCTCTTACTAGAGAATGGGCGTTAGAATTACTAAATGATAATATTCGCGTTAATGAAGTTGTTGTTGCTGAATGCTTCACCCCTTTGTATGAAAAATGGTTAAATACTTTTAACAGTCCCAAACAAAAATTAAATGATATTATCAATAACATACCTTTAGGTAAAAGGATGACGACAATTGAAGAGATATCAAATACTGTAGTTTTTTTGCTGTCAAATAAATCAAGTCATACCACTGGGCAAATACTTTTTGTTGATGGGGGTTATACCCATCTAGATAGAGCAATAAAATGAAAAAAAGTAGATGAATAAAATAGAAAAAATAGATGTTGTTCCTAAAAGTTTAGTAATCCCTTTTATTCTAATTACTTCTATGTTTGCTCTATGGGGATTTGCAAACGCTGTTACTGATCCTATGGTTCAGGCTTTTAAAAAAGTTTTAGAGTTGTCTAATTCTCAAGCTGCATGGGTTCAAATGGCTTTTTATGGAGGTTATTTTTGTATGGCATTACCGGCTGCTTTTTTTGTAAGAAAATATTCCTATAAAGTAGGTGTCTTGATAGGTCTTTTTCTTTATGCTCTTGGGGCTATTCTTTTTTATCCAGCTGCTATTACTGAAGAATTTTGGTTTTTTTGTTTAGGATTATACATTTTAACATTTGGGTTAGCGTTTCTTGAAACTACTGCAAATCCATATATTCTTTCAATGGGCAAAAAAGAAACAGCTACTCAAAGACTAAATCTTGCTCAAGCATTTAATCCAATAGGAAGTATTGGTGGGCTTATAATTGCACAACAGTTTATTTTAAAAAATTTACAATCCGACAATATTGTTGATTTTGGTTTTTTAGATAACACTCAAAAGATGATGATAAAAACATCTGATCTATTAGTGATTAGAGACCCATATGTGGTCCTTGGATTAGTTGTTATTATTTTTTTTATTATAGTAGCATTATATAAGATGCCTGAAGGGAAAGATGATTCAGAAATCGAAACAATTCCTGTAACCTTCAAAATATTATTCAATAATAAAAATTATATTTTTGGAGTAATCAGTCAGCTTTTTTACGTTGGTGCTCAAATAATGTGCTGGACTTATATTTATCAATATGCCGAAGCATTAGAAATATCAAGTCAAAAAGCATCAAATTATCAATTTATTGCATTTATTTTATTCTTTCTTGGAAGAATATGGGGTACCTATTTATTGAGGAGTTATAATCCTGGAAGGCTACTAATGATTTTTTCTTTCTTTTCTTCTATTACAATATTAATAACCATTTTTACTCAAAACGTAATAGGGCTATATTCCTTAGTTCTTACTTCATTTTTTATGTCTATAATGTTTCCAACTATATATGGAATTGCTTTAGAAGAATTAAATGAAGAAGTATCTAAAATTGGAGCAGCTGGCCTTGTAATGGCAATTGTTGGAGGCGCCTTAATGCCTAAGTTTCAAGGAAACATAATAGACTTGGGAGGGCATGAAGTTAATAACATACTAATTCTTGGAGTTTCAGAAGTTAATTTTTCTTTTATCCTTCCTTTAATTTGTTTTATAATTATACTCCTTTTTGGAAAACATACTTCAAATTCTATTATGAAATGAAAATAATACGTTACTGTTTTGCTTTAGATTTAATAAATGATCAAAAATTGATTGATGAATATAAAAATTATCATAATAAAGTTTGGCCAGAAATTGTTGAAAGCATAAAAAGTTCAGGTATAGAGTCTATGGAAATATATAATATATCTAATAGATTATTTATGATTATTGAGGCTTCAGAAAATTTTTCATTAAAAAGTAAAAAACAAGCTGATAAAAAAAATCTCATAGTCCAAAAATGGGAGAAATTAATGTGGTCATATCAAAAAGCTCTTCCTATGGCTAAAAATGAAGAAAAATGGATTCAAATGAGCTCTATTTTTAAACTTTAACCATTTGCTGTAATCCTTACTGCACTATTTTAGAATTTAATGTCATTAATTAATCTTATAAAATTCAATCCTAAAATAGATTAACCTTAAATCAAACTAATTATTATTATTTTGTAATTTAGATTATATGTTTATTATAAATAATTATTTTTTTGCAGTATTTTTTTGCGTGATAACTATGTTATGTTGGGGCTCATGGGCAAATACTCAAAAACTTTCAAGTAAAAAATGGCCATTTCAACTATTTTACTGGGATTACACTTTAGGGATTTTATTAATAACTTTAATTTTAGCCTTTACTCTTGGATCAACTGGGGATTACGGAAGGCCATTTATTATTGATCTTCAACAAGCTAATCTCTCTTTTGTTAAGTCTGCGTTTATTGGTGGTGTTATTTTTAACTTTGCCAACTTGCTCCTTGTAATCGCAATTGAAATTACTGGAATGGCAATAGCCTTTCCAATTGGAATTGGAATCGCTCTTGTATTAGGAGTGTTTACTAATTATATTGCTCAACCAGAAGGAGATCCAACAATTTTAATTATTGGAGTTTGTTTAGTTACTCTTGCAATTATAATTGATGGCATAGCCTATAAGAAAATTCTTCAAAACTCTGATCAAACTCCATTAAGAGGGATTTTAATATCCGTTTTAGCTGGAATTACTATGGGTTTTTTTTACAAATATGTTGCCGAATCTATGGTTACTGATTTTGTTAATCCTGAAGCTGGAAAAATTACTCCATATTCTGCATTAGTTGTTTTTTCTATCGGAATTTTACTCTCAAGCTTTTTATTTAATACTTTTAATATGTATAATCCAATTTCTGGAGAAAAAACAAATTTTAAAGAATATATAACTCTTGGAAGTTTAAAATTACATCTAATAGGTGTTTTAGGGGGTGTTATTTGGGGTCTTGGAATGTCCTTTAACATACTTGCTTCAGAACAAGCTGGCCCAGCAATAGCGTACGGGCTAGGGCAAGGAGCTACGATGGTAGCGGCAATTTGGGGGGTCTTTATATGGAAAGAATTTAAGGAATTACCTGTAGAAAGTAATTGGCTAATTCCTGTAATGTTTTTATTATTTATAGCTGGAATTTCTTGTGTTATTTTAGCAAAGTTGATATAATTTTTAATTTTTTTTATGAGTTTATTTATAATAGGTAGCTCCAATACGGATTTAGTTTTATATATGGATCATATTCCTAAAATTGGTGAAACTATTGTCGGCGCTGAATCATTAGTTGTTTTTGGAGGTAAAGGAGCCAATCAAGCTGTGTCAGCAAAAAGAGCTGGAGCTGATGCTAGATTTATAACTCAACTAGGGGGGGATAGTTTTGGAGATCAATTAAAATTACATTTTGAAAAAGAAAGTCTTCCAAGCTCTTATATTATAACAGATCCTAATACTCCTAGTGGAATTGCTCAAATTTTTGTTTCTAAAAAAGGAGAAAATTCAATCGCAGTAGCTTCCGGATCAAATGGAACTTTATATTACACAAAAATTAAACCTTTTCTTTCTGAAATTGCGATTGCTGATTTAATTCTGCTTCAGCTTGAAATACCTTTTGAAACAGTTAAAAAACTTATACTATTTAGTCATCAAAAAAATATAAAAATTATACTAAATCCTGCGCCAGGAATATTTTTATCTAAAGTGCTTCTTCAAAAAATATGGATGATCACACCTAATGAATCTGAGGCTGAAATACTGACAAATGTTAAAGTGATTTCTGAAAAATCAGCAATTAATGCGGCTAAAAAAATTGTTAAACAAGGGGTTGTGCATTGTATCGTTACTTTAGGTGAAAAAGGAAGTATTTGGTGTTATGAAAATTCATTATATAGATTCACTATTCCAAAAGTCAATGCAATAGATTCAACTGCAGCTGGAGATGTTTTTAATGGATATTTAGCTCAAGGAATAACAGAGGGTAAAAGCCTTAAAGACGCTATTTTGATTGCTCACGCAGCGTCTTGTTTATCTGTAACTATAAAAGGAGCGCAAACTTCAATCCCTAGTAAAAAAAATACAATGAGTTTTTTAAAAAAAAATAAAGGGTTTTTAATAGAAAAATTAGAGTAAATTTTTTATCAAATTGATCTTATAATCCATTCATATAAACTAGATGCAAATTTATAATACTTTTTTTTAAATCCGTTCTCAGTTTTAAAGGCATTTACAAATTCTTCTTTTACTTCTATAGGGACTTCTATAAATCTATTTTTCTTTTCATTATAAATTATAACTTTAACCAAAAATGGATCACTACTTAAAGGTTCGCTTTTGATTTTTTTAAGTACTGATTTTAAAATCTCCATTGACCATTGTTGAACTTCATAACTTGCTTTAAATTTTAATAAATCGTCGTTCATGTAGGTGAAAGGGATTTCTGAAACAATTGATACTTCAATGTTTTGGAGATCTTTATTTTGAGCAAAACAAATACTGCTAGATATTAATATTAAAAATATGTGCTTCATATACTTAACAATATATAGCTTTAAAAGCTATTAAACTATACCATTTAAAACATTTAAATTCACTAACTTTAAACATTAATGTTTACCAACATGAAGTTAAAGTCTCTCCTTTTTTTTAATTTATTTTTATTTATTTCTTGTGAACCCTATTCTAAAAATTCCACTAAAATTGATCATAATAGTTCGACTAAAATTACAACAAAAATTGTCTCGAAAGTTTTATCAAAAGAAGACTCCTTATTGATTAAAGGAATGGTCTTGATTCCTGGAGGGACATTTAAAATGGGAAGTGATTCGGCTAATGGGCTAAACGATGAATTTCCTAAACATAAAGTAAAAATAGATCCATTTTGGATGGATATTACAGAAGTCACTAATGCTCAATTTAAAATATTTGTAAACTCTACTGGATATATAACTACAGCTGAAAAAGAAATAAATTGGGAAGAAATCAAAAAGACCTTGCCTAGTGGAACTCCAAAACCAAATGATAGCTTACTTGTTCCTTCATCTCTTCTGTTTCATTATACAAATGGCCCTGTTGACTTGCGAGACTATTCTCAATGGTGGAGATGGTCTTCTGGAGCAAATTGGAGAAATCCTTGGGGTAAAGGAAGTGACATTGAAGGTAAAGAAGATTTTCCTGTAGTTCATGTAAGTTGGAATGATGCTCAAGCCTATTGTAAATGGGCAGGGAAAAGGCTGCCCTCTGAGGCTGAGTGGGAATATGCTTCTAGAGGCGGAATAGACTATTCTGTTTACTCTTGGGGTAATCAAAAAATTAATTCTGGAATATCAAAAGCTAATAGCTGGGAAGGAGAGTTTCCATATAAAAACTCACTTAAAGATAAGTTTGAGTTTTTAGCCAATGTTAAGAATTACAGTCCTAATGGTTATGGATTATATGATATTGCTGGTAACGTCTGGGAATGGTGTTCTGACTGGTATAGTCATGATTATTATCAATTATTTGAAAATACAATCGCAGATAATCCTCAAGGTCCCAATAAAAGTTTTGATCCAAATGAACCCTATATGCCTAAAAAAGTAATGCGAGGTGGAAGTTTTTTGTGCAACGAAACCTATTGTAGTGGCTATAGAAATGCTATGCGCATGAAAACGAGTCCAGATACTAGCTCAATTCATGCAGGATTTAGAGCTGTAGTAGATGCAATTTAGTTAAGGAATCATTAATTCTCTGATTAATCCTTCCTGAGCAACTGAAGCCACTAAACTCCCTTCTCTATTAAAAATGCTTCCCCTTGAAAATCCTCTTGAATTAGAAGCGCTTGGACTATCCATAGAATAAAGCAACCAATCATCAATTTTAAATACCCTATGAAACCATAAAGAATGATCTAGGCTAGCTGATAAAATATTGTTTTTAATAAAACGCTTTCTGTGAGGCAAAGTAGCTGTAAGTAGAAGCCCATAATCAGAAGCATATGCAAGTAATTGATGCTGCAATGGCAAATTTGCATTTACTTGTTCTTTTGTCTTAAACCAAACATTGCTATAGGGCAAAGAGTCTTTAGTTATTCTAGAGGAAATGTTTTCAACAGGTTTCATTTCAAATATTTTAGGATGTGACGCTTTAATTCTTTCATATATGTTAGGCGCAATATCTTTATAGTTTTCTATTTGCTGAAGATCTGTAAGTAAAATTTCTGGAGTTAACACACTTGGTATACTTATTTGATGATCAACTCCTTTTTGTATTAACTGAAATGAAGCCGACATATTGAAAATTGCTTTTCCTCCTTGATAAGCAACTACTCTTCGAGTAGTAAAACTTCCTCCATCTCTTATAATATCTACTTCATATCTTACAGGAATTTGAATATTACCGGCAAGAATAAAATATCCATGCATTGAATGGGCAAATCTATCTTTAGGAACTGTTTGATATGCTGCGTGAAGAGATTGAGCTAAAACTTGCCCACCAAAAACTCTTTTCCATGGAGTTAAATAATTATTTCCCTCAAATATAGTTTCAGTAATTTTTTTTAAAGTTAAGAGCTTAATAAGCTCATTTATGCTCTTCATGATAGTGGTTTATTTCTGTTAATGTTTTAACCCTTCTTAATTATTAATGAACTTGCGCCTCCTCCACCATTACATATAGATGCTGCTCCAAGATCTCCCTTCTTCTTTAATGCATGTATCAAAGTTACTATTATTCTAGCACCAGAACATCCCAAAGGATGTCCTAATGAAACTGCTCCTCCATTAATATTTACTTTTTTATAATCTAAATTTAAAATTTTCATGTTTACTAGTCCAACAACTGAAAAAGCTTCATTAAATTCAAATAAATCTATTTGATCTATTGAAAGACTTGCCCTTTCTAATGCTATCGGGAGGGACTTAGAAGGTGCCGTTGTAAACCATTTAGGTTCATGAGATGCATCTGCATAACTTTCAACATAAGCTAAAGGGTTTATTCCCATTTCTTTAGCTTTTTCTTCTGACATTAATAATACTGCAGCAGCTCCATCATTAATTGTTGAAGCATTAGCCGCAGTTACAGTTCCTTCTTTTGAAAAAGAAGGAGACAGGTTTGGTATTTTATCTTTTATTACTTTTTTAAATTCTTCATCAATAAAAAAAAGTTTATTTTCTCCCTTTAAAAAAGGTACGCTTACGGGGATAACTTCTTTATTAAATTTACCTTGGTTCCAGGCTTTTTCGGAGCGTTCGTAGGAAGTTAAAGCAAATAAATCTTGTTCCTCCCTAGTTATTTTATACTTTTTAGCAGTTTCATCAGCAAAAACTCCCATCGCTACTTTATCATAAGGATCTTGCAATCCATCTTTTTGTATACTATCTGTAAGTTTTGAATCGCCAAATTTCATTTGATTTCTCATGTAAATCAAATGTGGAGCTTGACTCATGTTTTCCATTCCACCTGCTATTATAATCTCTGCATCACCAAGAGCAATGGCTTGTGCGCCTTGTGAAATTGCTTTCATCCCTGAAGCGCATACTTTATTTACGGTTGTACAGGGAACACTCTCAGGAATTCTAGCAATTATTGACGCTTGTTTAGCAGGAGCCTGTCCTGTTCCTGCTTGAATCACATTTCCCATTAAAACCTCGTCAATATGATTAGAATTAATTCCTGAATCTTCAATTAAAGCTCTAATGACAATAGCTCCAAGTTCTGTTGCAGGAATATTGGAAAGGCTTCCCATAAAAGAGCCAATAGGTGTTCTTTTAGCTGATACAATTACTACCCTTCTAGATTCCATAATGTGGTTTTTATTTTTTGTTTTTAAATAATGCTACAAAAATACTTCCATATATTGAGTGAACCAAACTAGAAATCGCAGATGGTATTGCCGTTGCAGGATTTATAAAATTCTCTCTAGCTAAAATTACTCCTAATCCAGAATTTTGCATCCCTACCTCAATAGAAATAGTTTTACTAACATCAAGGTTTTTCAAAATTATTTTACTTGCTATAAATCCTAAAAAAAATCCTAAAAAATGAAGAGTCATTATTGCCCCAATCAAACTAAATCCAGAAGAAATAATAATCTCTTTCCCTTGTCCTATAACACTAGAGACAATTAGTGTTATTAAAACTACAGCTAAAGGAGGGGATAGCGGAATAATGATTTTTGTAAACTTAGGTAAGCCCCTATTTAAAATTAATCCTAAAATTATAGGTATAAGTACGACCTGAATAGTTGTATAAAAAAGGTCTTTTGCGTCAACATCCAAATAGCTCCCTGAAAGAAAAGAAATTAACAAGGGAGTGATTATTATTGATATTAATGTAGAAATTGCTGTCATTGTAATTGATAGAGCAACATTTGCCTTTGCTAAAAAAGCAATTACATTGGAGGCTGTTCCTCCAGGGCAACACGATACTAAAATTAAACCCACAGCAAAAAAAGCAGGAAGATTAAACAGCTGACTTAAAGTCCAGCCCAAAAATGGCATTACTGTAAACTGAAGAACTAAACCAAAAAATATCCATTTTGGTCTTTTAAAAACTACCTTGAAGTCAATTGGCTTAAGACTAAGTCCCATTCCAAGCATTATTAATCCAATACCATAAGTGATTAAATCTCCTGAAAACCAAGTAAATGTTGAGGGTTTAAAAAGTGCAATCGAAGAGCAAAACAATACTAGAAGCGGAAAGCTTCTTGTAATTAAAGAGAATATATTCATTTAATTCCGTTTAGTCCAAATTTCATGTATTAGCATTCCTTTACTGCTAAGTCCTTTATGAAACCAATCATTAATGTTTTTAGTATACTGAAATTTTAATGTTGCTCCTACTCGTGAATTATCTCTAGAAAAGTAGTTGATGCTTTCTTTATAAATATCATTTTTAGCAAAATAAATCCCCCCTCCTGATCCAAAAAATTCAAATGTTTCAGTATTATATGCCGTCCATTGAAAAAATCCATCAATCAAAAATTTAAGTGTTTTCCTCGAACGTTTTGTATCTCTTCTATTTTCTTCACCACTTTGACCTACTCTTCCTGCCATTAACCATTTTCCTTCCAAATCTTGATCTAAATTTGATATTTTTTTCATTTTATGAATTCCAGAATAAGACATTTTTGTGAGACTATCTTTATTGTAATTTGAGTTAAATTCAAAAATAACATCTAAATTGTTTTTTTTATTTTCTGTATAATACCCTCCTCTAGTATATATAAATTCTCCATCACTAGAATTAAAAACTGTCTCAATAAAGTAATTCTTGTCAATTAATATTCTATGATTCTCTATAACCTCTTCAGCATTTAAATTGAAGGAAAATACTTGAGCAATAATTAAATTTGATGTGAAGATTAAAAATATTAATTTATATAAGTTTTTTTTCATTTTAAAAAATTTATCAGTAAACTAGTTTCTATAATTAACCGAAGATTAATATTTCCTATTAAATAGATTTATTTAAAGTGTTTTTATGTCATATTAAAACATAAATGTAATTAGAAATTTCAATGCATGCTATTCCTCTGTCTTTATCTCCATTCAAATGATTCAATTAGCCTAATGACGTCTTCCTCAATATATCTTGCGGCAGGCATAATTGAATCGTAGTTTGGTCGTGAATAAAAATATAATGATCCTACTAAGAAATTATCTGTACTATCAGTTAAAAAAAATTGTAGTTGAGATGCGGCATTCCCAACTACACGAAACAAGGTGCCAAATACTTTTTTATTTGAATTAGAAAATACTTTTTCAGGAATTTCAATTGCTTTATTTATGTGTTTACTCGGCATTTGATATGCATCATTTAACAAAGAATCAATGTTATTATTTACTTTAACATAAGAGATATATAAAGTTGCTTTCATGTCAGGATATCTTATAGAATTCCAGCATTTTTTAATTTGGGATTCCCATAAAGCTTTTTTATTCATTTCAAAAGAATATCCACAGGGTTCGTTGATTTTATAATATTCTGGTTTTGAAAAATCTAAACTTAGATATCCTTTAGGTTTTGGCATTTTAATATCATTACAACAAACACTTAAAGAAATAATCCCAAATAAAAAACTATATCTATAAAAAAAACTCATTAGGGTAAAGTAACTTTTATTTGCTTTATTCTTCTATGATCTATATGTTTTATTTTAAAAATATATTTTTCAAAATGAATTTCCTGACCATTTTTTGGAAAAGATTGAACTAATTCTAATAAAAATCCAGCTAATGTCTCAGATTCTCCTTTATTTTTTTCAAAAATTTCAAATGAATCTAACTTGATTAAACTATAAAAATCTTTTAAATTCATCTTAGCGTCAATAACATAATTTTTATCATCAATTCTTGAATACTCAAACTCTTCTTCATCAAATTCATCGCTTATATCTCCAACAATTTCTTCAATTATATCTTCTAATGTTATAATGCCTGAAGTTCCGCCATATTCATCAACCACAATTGCCATATGTATTTTCTTGATTTGAAATTCTTTAAAAAGATCATCTAGTTTTTTGTTTTCTGGGACATAGTATGGCTCTCTTAGTAAAGTTTGCCATGAGAACGATGAATCACTAATTTTAGGAATTAAATCTTTAACGTATAAAATTCCTGATATTACGTCTAATTTATCTTTATAAACAGGAATTCTAGAATATCCTTCTTTTACAATTAAAGGCACTATTTCATCTATAGATAATTTTTCAGAAAGAGCAAATACATCAATTCTTGGACACATTATTTGTTTTGTATCTGTATTTCCAAATGAAACTATCCCTTGTAAAATTTTATCTTCTTGTTTTGTCATGTCTTTTTGCTTAGTAAACTCAAGTGCTTTTGAAAGCTCTCCAACTGTAAATGAATTTGATTTTTGACCAAATTTATTTTCAATAAAAAGAGTAATACTACTCATGGGTTTAGTTAAAAACCATAACACATATTTATCTAAATAAAAAAGAGGATATACCATTATTTTTGAAAATATTAAACTATTTCTATTGGCATAAATTTTTGGTAAAATTTCCCCGAAAAAAAGAATAATTAAAGTAATACTCCCTATTTCTATTACCAATTTTAAAAATACATTCTCAATTCTCAAAAGCCCTAAATTAGAAAAAGAAGCGAAAAGGAGTACCAGGCCTATGTTTATGAAATTATTAATTACCAATATAGTTGCTAATAATCTTTTGGGATATTTTAATAGTTTTTCAATTAAAATTATGGTTTTATTTGATTTATCTTTTTCAGAATCTAAAGAAGAAGGGGTAAGTGAGAAAAAAGCCACCTCAGCTCCTGAAATCATTGCAGAACAAAAAAGCAAAATAGTAGTTAAAATTATTTTTATAAAAACAATTGAGGATTGTTCAATTAAAAAATAAGTCACTATTATACTTTGGGATTCAGGGTCCAATTATACTTTTTTAAATTAAAACGGCAAGTCATTCTCGGAAGAATTTGAATCAAATTCTGATTTAGTAGTTTCAGGAGAAACACTTTGACTTTCTTTTTTCGTTGATAAGAAAGTAAACTCTTCAATGATTATTTCGTTACTGTAACGATCATCTCCATTTTCAGTTTGCCATTTTCTAGTTTTAATTCTTCCTTCAGCATATATCTTATCTCCTTTAGCCAAGTACTTCTCACATATTTCTGCGGCCTTATTTCTTACAACTAAATTATGCCATTCAGTGTTAGTTATTTTTTCTCCAGTACTTTTATTAGTGTAACTCTCATTCGTGGCAAGAGGAAAGCGTCCAATGCATCCACCTCCTTCAAAATAATGCATTTTAACATCGTCTCCCAAATACCCTATTAACATAACTTTATTTAATGTACCTGCCATTATTGATTATTTAATTCAAATATAAAAATTCAGCTTTCAAAAGTAACATTAGAATCAAAAAATTTTTCTAAAACTACAGGAACAGGATAATTTTTTAGGTTTTTAACCACAATTCTATCCTCAGGTAAACTTTTAACTTTAACTTCCCAAAATGAAATATAAAGTATCTGATGAGAAAGCCTATGCTTTATTTTCTTTTTATTTAATAGTTTTATTGTTTTCAAATTTCTTTCACCTAATTTAATAATACATTCTTCGAATTTAAACTGGTCGATATTAAAAGCACCATTGCTTTCTATTAATGGAAATTGATAAAGCTTATGCCATATGTCTTTTTTTTTTCTTTGCTCTAGAATAGTTTCCCCTTTTTTATTTTTAAAAATTAAGAAATTAAAATATCTTGATTTTATTGGGTTTTTCGAAAACTTTGCTGGAAGCATTTTTGTTTTTCCATTATTAAACGCAAAACAGTCTATGTTAAAAATACATTTATTGCAATTTGGTTTTTTTGGGGTGCATTGAATTGCTCCAAATTCCATAATTGCCTGATTAAAATCAGATGGACTTGAATTTCCCATTAATAATCTAGCTTTAGATTTAAATTCAGAATAAGCAGTTGATGAATTAATTGGCGTTTCTATTCCAAAAAATCTAGAAATTACTCTATAAACATTTCCATCTACAACCGCAGAGGCTGTCCCAAAACATATTGAAGCTATTGCGCTTGCAGTGTAATCACCTATTCCTTTAAGTTTTTTAAGAGAATCTATTTCCTTAGGGAAAATTCCATTAAAGTTTTTTGAGATATTTTTGGCCGTACTGTGTAAATTAATGGCTCGAGAATAATATCCAAGCCCTTGCCATAATTTAAGTACGTCTTTTTCATTTGCTTTAGCAAGGTCATGAATTGATGGATACTTTTCTATAAACTTTATATAATATGGAATTCCTTGAGAAGATTTAGTTTGTTGAAGTATTATTTCTGATAACCATACGTTATAAGCGTATGGTGTTTTTCTCCAAGGAAAACTTCTACGGTTAATGGAATACCATATCAATAATTTATTTGTCCAAGACATTTTTAACAAATATAATGTATCATTTAGATTTAATATTTTAAATATTAACGTATTAGGCTAATATTATTGTAAGATTAATTATATATTTGCAAGCCTTAGAAAATCATTAACCTTTTTAAATAACTTTAAATGACAAAAGCGGAAATAGTATCAAATATATGTAATGAACTTGGAATGGATAAATTAGACGTTCAGTCTACTATTGAAAAATTTATGGTAGAAGTTAAATCATCTCTTGGAAAAGGAAATAATGTTTATCTAAGGGGTTTTGGAAGTTTTATAGTAAAAACTCGTGCTGAAAAAATTGGAAGAAATATTTCAAAAAATACAGCTGTAAAAATACCAGCTCACAATATTCCAGTTTTTAAACCTTCTAAAGTTTTTACAGAGGCTGTAAAGCATAAAGTTCCTGTTGAATAATTTATTAATTTAAGATATTTTTAATTATGCCAAGTGGTAAAAAAAGAAAAAGACATAAGGTAGCGACTCATAAGCGCAAAAAAAGAAGAAGAGCTAACCGCCACAAAAAAAAATAGTGACAGGAAACACTTAAAATTTCCCAAGTTCATTGAAATGAAGCTTTTTAAAAAAAGTTTCACAGGTAAATCCTGAAAAAATTATTGTTTAATCAGTTGCTTTTTAAAGCAACTATAAAATTAATCAGAGTGAATAAAGAACTAATTGTTAGATCAAATTCCTCTGCTGTTGATTTTGCTTTACTAAAGGATGGAAAATTAATTGAGCTAAATAAAGAAGTAGAAAATAATAAATTTTCTGTTGGAGATGTTTTCTTTGCAAAAGTAAGAAAAACTATTCCAGGCTTAAATGCTGGTTTTATTGCCGTCGGACATGAAAAAGATGGTTTTTTACATTACCATGACTTAGGGCCTAAATTCCTTTCTTTATTGAAATTCATTAAACAAGTAAGTACAGGCAAAACAAATGATTATTTATTAAAAAATTTTCGTTTTGAAAAAACAATTGAAAAAAGTGGGATAATTAGTGAGGTTCTTAATCCAAATCAACAAATTTTAGTTCAAGTAGTTAAAGAACCTATATCAACAAAAGGCCCTAGACTTAGCTCTGAATTATCTTTAGCTGGTCGTTATATGGTATTAGTTCCATTTTCAGACAGAGTATCAATTTCTCAAAAAATTGAAAACTCTGAAGAGAAAAACCGCTTAAAGAGATTGGTTCAAAGTATTGTTCCCAAAGGTTTTGGAGTTATTATAAGAACTGTTGCTACTGATAAAAAAGTAGCTGAACTTGACGGAGATCTTCAAAAATTACTTTTAAGATGGAAAAATTTATTTAACCGTATTAGCAAAATAAATAAATTCCCAGTAAAAGTTTTAAGTGAAATTAATAGATCTTCTTCTATACTCAGAGATGTTTTTGATGATTCGTTTACTGGCATTCATGTAGATGAGATAGAGCTTTTTGAAGAAATAAAAGAATACATAGGTTCAATCGCTCCAAAAAAAAATGATATTGTTAAATTTTATGGCGAGATTATTCCTATTTATGAAAAATTTGGAATTGAAAGACAAATTAAAACATCTTTTGGAACAACTGTCTCAATGCAAAAAGGTTCATATTTAGTTATAGAACACACTGAAGCGCTTCATGTAATTGATGTTAATAGCGGAAATCGTTCTAGTAAATTAAAAACCCAAGAAGAAACAGCTTTTGAAGTTAATATGATCGCTGCCACAGAAATTGCAAGGCAATTACGCCTTAGAGATATGGGAGGAATTATTGTAGTTGACTTTATTGACTTACTTTCAAGTGAAAATAGAAGGAAACTTTTTGAACATTTAAAAGATGAAATGGGTAATGATAAAACTAAGCATAAAATTTTACCTCCAAGTAAATTTGGTTTAATTCAAATTACTCGACAACGTGTTCGGTCAGAAATGAAAATAAAAACAAAAGAGCCTAATCCTAATATAAATAATGAAGTAGAAGCGCCTATTGTTTTACTTGATAAAATCAACGCAGACATTAATAAAATCGTTAATGACAAGCAGCATAAAAACAAAAAAATATGTTTACATATTCATCCTTTTATTGCTGCATATTTAAGCCAAGGGTTCCCCTCCATCCGAATCCAATGGTTAATAAAGCATAAAAAAAGGGTGCGAATAATCCCTAGAGATGCCTATACTTATTTATATTATAGATTCTATGATATAAATAATAAATTAATACATATTTAATTTAAAAGCGGAAGCCTAATTGGCTTCCGCTTTTTTTATTTTATATCTTAGTTATTATTAATTTGAAAAATATTATGCATTTGCCAATGGGTAATGAATTCTTAGATGTTAAAAAAAAAATACAATTTTATTGTTCTTATCAAGAAAGATCTCATAAAGAAGTTGTTGTTAAACTAAAACTAATGAATGTCTCAAAAGAAAGAATAGAAATAATTGTCGCTAATCTAATTAAAAATGATTTTTTAAATGAAACTAGATTTGCTATAAGTTTTGCTAGAGGAAAATTTAGAATTAAAAAATGGGGTAAAATAAAAATCATGAATAAGCTTAAATCAAATAATATTAGTTCGTGGAATATAACTGAAGCAATTAAAGAATTAGACGATGATGAATATTTAGAAACCTTTAATTTATTATTTATTAAATTTTGGAATAAATATAAAAATGATGAAATCAATTATTGTAAAAAAAAAGTTTATGACCTTTTACATTATAGAGGATGGGAGAGTCAATTAATATATGAGTCTATCAACAAAAAAATCTATAGCTTATAATTTACACTTACACTTCCATTAGATTTAGGCAT
>Ga0114997_10000603_pt1 | contig 29714 bp, 21 predicted proteins | sample ArcticOcean_MG_C_2_FD_87045 | JGI IMG/M metagenome (GOLD analysis project Ga0114997, IMG submission 87045) | Marine microbial communities from western Arctic Ocean - ArcticOcean_MG_CB4_136 | ecosystem: Environmental > Aquatic > Marine > Oceanic | place: Arctic Ocean: Canada Basin | collected... | reverse complement strand
GCGATGGCATCTGGCGGTGGAGATGGTGGATTTGGTATTAGAGTCGTTGAGGATGGTCGTTATGGCTATGCTCATCTAGTCGACATTAACAATTCAGAGAAAGCGGTTGCTCAAGCATTATCTATCGCAAGAAAATCACCTTCGATAAATGGTTTTGAATTACCGGCCAATCAAGAGACAACAACGGTTGGCGGAATGTTCGATAAAAACGTGATCAACATTGATACCGAATCGTTATTGGAGCAAGGTGACCATATACTTGCAAAAGCAACTGAATTGGATCCAAGGGCTTGCGTAATCGGTGGTGGAATTGGGATTAGTGCCGGTGCTGGTGCGCTAATAACCAGTTCCGGAATCGAAGCAGGTGGGCTGAGAACTAGCCACGGTCTCGGGGTCCATCTTTCAATAGATGAAGATGGATTAATGACTTCTTCATATGAAGGAGAATCATCGAGATTCAAGTTGGAAAACTTGGATTCATCGGTCGAAAAAGCAGTTCATTGGGCTCAGGTCACCAGAGACCAAATCTCTGGGGGCGCTACCGCAGATTGCCCGGTTTTGATGACAAATAACGGTATTGCACCACTTTTTTCCGTGGTTATACCCGGCGCAATAACCGGTGAAAGATTGGTTCGCGGCGAGTCGTTTTGGTCAGGTATGATGGGTAAACCGGTGATGGCTGACCACCTTAGTTTGGTCGATGATGGAAGGATGGAAGGTGGACTTGCCTCAGGCTCAAGAGATGATGAAGGAGTTCCAACCCGTACCCATTCATTGGTTGAAAATGGTACGCTCACAGGCCAATTATGGTCGACGAGATCTGCTGCAAAACAGGTTTCCGAAGGAAGGATTGACCACGCCAAATCCACAGGTTCAGCAGCGCGTGGTGGACATACTTCACCTCCAGGGTGTAGCACTAGTGATATGACTTTGTCATCATCAAAAACCACCATGAGCCGTGACCGGCTCATAGAGGAAATGGATTCGGGTTATTTGGTTCATAGTGTGATGGGAGCGCATACTGCCAATCCGACTAGTGGTGATTTCTCGGTCACAACTTCGGCGATTCTCAAAGTTGAAAACGGTGAGGTAATAGGAGCCCTTTCCCAAGCTGGTTTTTCTGGAAATTTGGCCAAGGCCTTTACAGGTCGTGTCATTTTAGGATCGCCATCCGCTTCAACCAAAACTTCGACTACTGGGTCACTTCATATACCTGATATTTTGTTTATGGATGGCCTTAGAATCAATCCAGCCTAAGGTCAGTCTTTACTTTCACTTTTGTGCTGAGGTCGCCGATGTCTTCATGAACCGTCGTATCCGACAACGGGTTCCACCGAGGTGAAAAGGGAGTGTCCAGAACCAACCAACCAGCACGAGAGCCCCATCACCCGTCCTACGACGGGAAGATCAAACAATCATACCTGTCGAGGTGGGATGAATGAGCGCAGAATACGATATACATGTGCAAGAAGTATTGAAGCAAGTACCCGATGCAGACCCGGATAAAATCGTCGATGCATTCATCCGCTACGAAAAGGATTTTTTAATCCCCCCTGCCGATGCAATCCGGGCTGTCTTGAGGCGGTTCCAAGGTGAATCAGCACCTTCGTCAACAAGTTCAACTGGCCAATCTTCTTCATCGAGCCAACGCCAATCTCTCCCGGTAAAAAAGGTTGAGAGATTTAGCGAATTGGCAGCCGATGACAAGAATGTTGAGATCGAGGTTGAAATAATCACTCATAATGCTAGAACCACTATGGTTAGAGGTGAGGAGAAAACAGTTCCCTACGGTTTGCTTGAGGATATGCCATGGGAAGAAGGGGGAGAAAGCACTCGGTGGCAATTCAAGGATTGGGGCAATAGTCCAAACCTTCACCCTGGAGCAATCGTTCGCTTAGAAGGAGTTTCAGTCAATGAATATCAAGGGCAAATGAGCCTAAACATCAACCAATCCAGCGGGGTTATTATCTTGCGTGAAGGCACTAGAACGGTTAGCAAGCCGGGAGAGCCAGTCGATATTGGCACGATCAAAAACGAAGGTACTATCACCATAGTCGGTCGTTTATTGGCAAGTCGTCAGGATAAGATTCATCGGAAGGACGGCACCGGTTCAATCGATGTAGTAAGAGGTCGCCTCGCCGATGACACCGGTGCGATAGGATTCCTCTCTTGGGAGCCATTCGAGCATGAAATTGGCTCCTTACTTAAAATTGAAAATTCTCAAGTGCGATGTTTTAGAGATACACCAGAACTGAATTTTGGCTCAGGAACCAAGATTGAAATTTTCCACGATTCAAATTTCGCTTCTACCGATGATTTGGCCGCTACAAGTATCTGTAAAATTGAAGATTTGCGCGATGGGGCCAGCGATATAGATATCATAATTGAATTCCAAAAGATGGTTAAGCGTTCATTCACCGGTAAGGACGGTGAAGAAAAAAGTGTTTGGTCAGGTGATGTAGCAGACCCTACTGGGCGTTGTCGTTCGAGTATTTGGAGCGAGCCTCCTTTCGATATCAATGCACTACCAATCACAGTTCGTGTACGTGGTGCAAGGGTTAGAGCATGGCAAGGCGTGCCAGATATCACCATTGACGATGCATCACAAATTGAAGTCATGGCAGCAACTCCATGGGGCGATGATATAGATTTAGCAAATAATTTGGTCGAGGTCGACTTGAGTGATTTGGTTTCAGGACCGAGCCGGGTTGGTATCAAAACCATCGGTACTGTTGTTTCTGTACGGGAAGATTCTGGCATAATTAAGCGATGTCCAGAATGCCGCAGAGTATTGAGGGATGGTTCATGTTTTAACCACGGTGAACAGGATGGAAATCCCGATGTTCGAATCCGTTTCGTATTGGATGATGGACGTTCTACACTATCTCTATTTGTCAATAAAGAGTCAACCGTACAATTGCTGAGTATGACTGAACAACAGATCGTAACAGCCATCGAAAAGGATGGTCAAGTCGAATTTGTTCAAATGATCAGGGAGAACTTCCTCGGCCGCAATATCAGCGCTTCCGGACGAAGCATAGTAGATGATAATGGTGCGATGCTTCTGGCTGATGACGTCAGCATTATCGAATCTGACTCTGCTTTGGCCGCAACCGAATTAAGAGCGAAATGGGGGGTGGTCTAATGAATGCAGAACCTAGAGCACGCCGCCAACCAGCTTGGCATATGTTGGCATCAGAATTCGGTGATTCGAGTTTGAGTGAACAAGGGTCTGGAGAATTCGACCCTCTATTTGTGATCACAAAACTCGGAGCGAAGGTAAACCGTTTGGTAGTTTCAGGGCTAATCGAACGCTTAGAGGCTCGTGAAACCACGAATGGTGCTACGCTTTGGCAAGGGCAACTTCGAGACCCTTCCGGTCTACATTATTTCTCAGTAGGTGACTACGCTTCCGAAACTATGCGAGAGTTAGTAGTAAAATGGGCGAGAAAAGTCGAAGAAGGAGAAACACTAATGCTGATTATGGTGGCAAAAGCCAGATTCTTCCAAACCGAAGAAGGGGCGATTTACACCAGTCTGCGCCCAGAAGAAGCAGCAGAAATCGGCCCATCTGTCTATAGAGAATGGCTCGTAGCAGCTGCAGATGGTTTATTGAATCGAATTGATTTCCAGCAAAAATCTACCTCGCTTGATAAAACTCCAGAAGCATTGCGTGAAGGTGGCATTCCTGAACATCTGATCCAGGGCCTACTATTGGCGAATACTCATTATGGCGAAATTGACTTAGAAATATTCCGATTGAATATTATGCAAGTCCTCGACATCGCTGAAGGAAGAACCCCTTCGGCAAAGACCCCTTCTAAATCAGGCCAACAAGTCTCGATTATATCCGATGAGGTTTCATCAACAGATGAGGTCGATTTGAAAGAAGTATTGTTGGGCCTGATCGATCGATTAGATCAAGGCGAAGGTGTAGATTTCGACGCATTACTATCAAATGCCGCAGCAAGAGGGCATGACCGAGGAGTATCTGAAGCAGCGCTTGATGAATTATCCGAGCAAGGTGCTGTTCATGAACCAAGATTTGGCTGGTTTAAGCGAACCACTTGATTCAAAACTTCCAACAGGTTCAAGGCCCAGTTGTGTCCTCCTCAGAATACAGGTGAGTCTATATGGCAGTAACTGATTTATTTATTCGACCAGCGAGCGGAACTTCAAGTGATGATTGGTTAAGGCTTTCAAATGCCGATATCAAGGTCATAATTACCCGGCGAATGACTCGAACTGTCCTTCACGGCGGCGAGGGTGATGATTTGGTCGACGAAGGTGCAGAATCTGCGGTTTATACAGTCAAAGGTGAGATGACCCTCGATGAGTACAAAGAAATCCTGAAAATGTTCCGTTCTGGTCAACCATATATTCACGATCCATTTGAAGAGAGAGATGTAAAGGTCGTGTTCTCTCATATGGAATATGATGGAACTGAGAGCCAATATCACTTCGAATTTATCGAAGATATCCGCTGATAATTAAAAATTGAAGGTGACCAAAATGCGCGCTATAGAGGAAGCCCGAAATCACTTTACGTGATCAGGACGATGGACGTCTTGCTCGGTTCAGGTGTTGGTCTCGAAGCGACGATTCACAGTATTGCACAAGGTGGTTATGGGGTAATTTCAGAAGACTTTGATGCGCTGATGATCGGGATTAACAAAGGCCGCCCACTCGAAAGGGAATTACAAGATCTACTCCGGAAAATTGAAGATGATGGCTATAAAAGAGTAGTCAATACCATGCTAAATAACGTCACTCAAAATACCGACATCATCGATACTTTGCGCAAGCAAGGTCAAAGGATGGAAGAAAAGCGGACTGAGAAGGTCAAGGCATATATCGAAGATTTAGGCGGAGTGCCTGAAACATTGCTATCGATTGGAATGATGGGTCCGATAATTCTCTCTATTGTTGGAATTGCGCCACAATTGATGGCAGGGGCCGAGGAATTATTCGGTACTGTTGACCAAGGACTTATGATGTCGATTGTAAATATTGGTTTGGTGATAACAGCAGCTGGAATGGCTCTGACTGGAATAAAGGCCCATACCAAGGATCCTGGATTGTGAGGTTAATTAGATGATTTTTACAGTCCTTGAGATGTTTCGTCACCAACCACTCATCCTATTTTTATTCACATTTGGTATTGCTTGCGCTGCTGGCGGAGTACCGCCTATCATCGAGAGAAGTCGGAGAAGAACTATCGAGTCTGATCTTCCTGCTATGCTTGAAGCTTTATCCGATTCTATCGGTGCAGGTTTGGGATTACAACAAGCGATGATGGCAGAAGCCGACCGAAACACTGGTACATTGGGTAAATTATTGCGAGAAGCCATGGCAGAGAGTCACTCTTCATCCTTCGATGCGGCTCTTGCTAATTTTGCAACTAAATCGAGATCGAGCCAAGTTCAAAGGGTAATGCATCTGCTTGCTACCGCTATAGAAAACGATGCACCTCTAAAGGAGATCCTGGGGAGCTTATCTCGAGACTATGAAAGGTTAAATGATTTGATGGATTTGAGAGAGAGCGATTTAATGGGTCGTTCTGTTTTAATCATGCTCTTTGTCTCATTGGGATTACCATTTTTAATCGCATTCATTGTCGGCCTTTTCGCACCTCAAGCTGCGGGATACCAATTGGAATCATTCAACAAATCATTCATCTACTTTTTTGGTGCTGCGTCATTCATCGCGGTATCGGTAGGTGGACGAATGCTAGGAAGATTACGTCATTCATTGTGGTGGGCACCACTTTGGATGGCGATTTCGATGTCTATCTATCATGTGATGGTAATGATTATTGGAGGCTAAAAAAATGGAACAAATTATAGACCAATACGGAAGGGTGACGATTTATACAGAACCCACTCACCCAGCGCCGATGTACCATGTAGATGGCCCAGTTGACCCAAATCCATACGGGAATCTCGCAGTTCTTTTGGAAGACGACCAACTTGAAGAAGTGATGTATAACGGTGGAGCACAATGTGTGAAAGTAGCTCATCGTGAACACGGAATGTGTCGCACCAATGTTTGGGTCGACGATGAGCAAGGGCTCGAAGTCGCTCGTAATATCGCGGCATTTACCGCGGTACCTCTAGGAGATGGTCCCGGAATGGTTCCGATTTTCGATGGCCGCTTACCAGATGGATCTCGTGTAAATGGAACGATTCCACCAGTATCACCCGATGGGCCTACCTTGACCATCAGAAAATTCATGGAAGATCCACTAACTATGGTGAATTTGATTCAATTTGGCACCATCAATCTCCGCCTTGCTGCAATGATGTGGGTGTGGATTGAAGGATTGGATAGCCGACCGGCGAATTTCGTTATCGCTGGAGGAACAGGTTCTGGAAAAACCACCACACTCAATTGCTTGGGTATGTTTATACCTTGGTCAAAACGTCTACTGACAGTAGAAGATACCGCTGAATTACAGGTTTATCACGACCATTGGCTCAGAATGGAAACCCGACGTGAGCGGCCTGATGGAACCCCTGAAGTTGACATGAATGATTGTTTGCAGTCCTCATTGAGGATGAGGCCAGATCGGATTATTGTCGGTGAAGTAAGAGGAAGTGAAGCTGCTACATTGCTAACTGCTATGAATACCGGTCACGACGGGTCATTCGGTTCACTGCACGCAAATTCTGGCCAAGAAACCATCACGAGAATGATAAATCCGCCGATGAATGTTCCACCGATAATGCTGACTGGATTAGATCTTATCATCATCCAAGCAAGACTCCATGTCAACGGAAAAACCGCTCGTAAGATCATCGAGGTCGCAGAGGTAGCAGGAATGGAAGGCGACAAACCTCGGCTCAATGTTATTTGGAAATATAATGCTTCTACCGATAAAATCGAAGAAACTGGAATTCCTTCAAAAATGCGTGAGACAATCTGTAGCGCTGCCGGTATCACACCTGCTCAGTTTGAGCAACATGTGCGCCAGCGAGAGCAAATCCTTGCAGATTTGCTCAACCGTTCTATTAACGATATTGAAACTGTAACCAAGGTCATCCAAGGATTCTACGCCTCGAGATGAGATCTACTCACTTGATGACCTTTAGTCTAGCCAATAGTTCATCGACTCCGTCCAAGCGTTTTCGAGCCGTACTGACCCTATCAGCCGCATCTGCAATCGATTCAGCCAATTCTTCATCAACATCTTTGGCCACAGCCTTTGGCGCACCAAATTCTTGGGCTAGGCGTTTTAGATCGGTAATGATAGAGTCTACTTCGGTATCAGAAACCATGATTCCTGGTGCCATTTTTGGTATTTCTGCAGGTGTAATATAGCCTAATTCGGCTCCCAATACGCCTGCTGCGGAAATAACTCTTGGGCGCAGGTTTGGAGTATTGACTTCGTAACCACGTTTATCGAGGAATTTGATTACCAATGCTTGTTGAGCCTCGTTAAATGTTCCCTCTGACTTTTCCATGATCGCCTCGACCAATTGCTCAAATCCTGCGATATTGCGTTCGAGCCGATCCATACATCGTCTCTCATCGGCTTTGAGATGAATTGCCCCGTGCTGTAATAATCGAATTACTCTAAGCCTTCTCGCTCCTCGAGGATTGCTAGATGCCATATCTTCATCCAATGAGATTTGAAGATCGAATAAAGCGTGGACTCGGCCAGAAATAGCAGGGATGCGTAGGTCCAGGCCAAGATCTCTGGCCTGTTGCTCAAATGCCATCCGGGCATGAACGGTTTCGTTTGGATTATCTTGGATGATATTGCGAAGTGATTCTCTCAATTGGTTTCGAGACTCTTCGAATCGGCGCAAAGCTTCTCTTTCCACCCATGAATTAGGTATCGAATGAATCGCATCTCTCTCTTCCTCGGCTTGGCGCTGCAGGTAATTTAGCCGGCTAGAAATAAATAGCCTAACATTAGAATCTTCTACCATCATCCCGCTAGCATCTAAACTGTCGATGAAAGATTCAACATCATGTGCGTCAGTAATGTTTCCGAATACGAGGAATTCTCTACACATAGAATCAACCTCAGCAACCCGGTTTTCAACGTCTAAAACGGCAGAGGTCAATTCTATTTCTTCAAATATTTCCTCTGGCAATTCAACGGTTCCTATCTCCTCGGGCATCTCAACTAAATCGGCCGGTTCAATTTCTTCTATTGGTACCAGATCGATGATAAGGTCGTGTTCTTCTGTTTCACTTGGAGTTGGAATGCCCATTGGCTTAACTTCGCCGCGCGGTCTTCTCAAACTCTTCTTTATCGAGCCCCATGACCCGCTTTGGGAGGTTAAAACACCAGCTACTCTCATCAATAATGCCTGTTTGGTGCCCGAACGTGGCAAATCCAATTTAATACATAATTCATGGAGTTCTTCCCTCGTCAGTGTTTCCATTTTTTCAGGGATTAATTGCTTTGCATCCTTGTTGAGGTGTAGCCATAGTCTTTGACGGCGCTGTCTAATCGATCCGGATTTTTTAATCCCAAATGTAGCTAATACTGCGCCGAGGTCTTTATTGAGAATGTTTTCGATTCCATCGGCGCTCAAATCCCATTCGGTGAGGATTAAATCTGCGATTAATCGAGCCCGCACGACCTCGACCGACCCGGTTCTGGACAATTCATGCTCGGCGCAAATTTCCTTCAATCGATCTAATCTCGCTTGATGGAGTTGAGATAAGAGTGCCTGTTTCTCGTTCACTATACCAACCTCTAACCACTCTTGCGACTCTTTCCATATTTGAGGTTGCACCTTGGAACCTAGCATCAGAAGGCAGTTCTTGAACCATAATCATCCTACCGCTATTGCAAAAATAGTGGGTCTATCGCCAACACATTCAAACCTATCCGGGTAAACAGCCAATTGAGGAAACCCGGATGGGGCGATATGAGCGTGCGGTCAAGTCATCTTTGAAGGATGCAAATCATCTTGCTATCAGCATGGTCGAACAGGTTGGTGCAGATTTGAGGCGCCGAGAGGTAAAATTGCAAGAGGTAATGCGGGCTCGTACCGATGCTGCAAGAGAGACCCTCAACGAAGTCGCTTTGGTTCAAGATGCGATAATCGCAGGCTCAACCGAGGTGAGAAAATCACTTGATAAGGCGCAAAAACGCATGATGAGAGGTGGTAATCGAGAGGAGATGGCAGACCGTATCATCGATGCTGCTGCCCGTTTAGGTGAATTAAAAAAGTTGCATGAAGAAGTTATTGATAAATTGCAAGCGGTTTTGGCAAAACCACCTCATGCGGTTGAGATCATCGAGGATTTCACCTCTGATATCCTCAAAATGGCAGCATCTTGGGAAGCTGCAGCCCGCCAGGTCGACGAATCGATTTCAGATGCGGTTGACCAAAATCCACCGGCCGAGATGGCAGAACTTCATGATGAATTGAATACCGGCGGCTATGATTTGATTTTATCAGGAAACCAGAGAGATCCTGAGAGCATCGCGGCTAGCCGGGAAAAAATTAGCGATTTAATCAGCGGCGGGTCGAATCCTACGCTTTAATCAAAAATCTCTCATCATTGAATTTCCGATGCGGTTTTCAGAAATTCTACCACTTTGTTTGAGATCTTCGGTATATTCGTCTATCATTCGTTTTATGCGAATCCGCTTTTCCTGTTCTGGTCTTTCGGTCATCACTGTCAATAATGCGTTAAATTCGGTCAAGAGGCTTTGTGAACCAGAGTGTGCTTCTTCGAGGGGGAATACCTTTTCCACACAAGCGGTTGTACTACCGTCGGAATTCAAGAATTCGATTATACCATCAATTCTTGAGGTACCTTTGATCTTTCCTTTATCGCTGACGATACCTTTAGCAAATAATTCATCTCCAGATCTCTGTGCTTCTCTGAGTACTGCGCCGACCTTGCGTTGTTCGAATATCAAGCCAACCTTATTGCGTAAGTCTTCAGGAATGTTTTCCAAAAGCATCAACTCCAATCTCAATGTTATAGCAGCACCAGCATCGATAATATTGGAAAATCTAGCGGCTGGAAAATCTAATCTTGCAATGAATATAGTAAAACCATCGAGTGGCGGCGGGACAAATCTGAATCGTTCTGGATTCTCTCTTTGAAGACCGAGAGTATGGCGCCGAGCCCTAAATGGCAAGGTTGCATGTAATGACCTCGGAATAATGTAGCCATCGATTTCACCGTTCAATCGCTTGTCTTCGAGCCAACCTGCTCGCTCTAAGGCATCTTCGGGCGAGTTTTCGTAATCGGATGCTAATTCAACTACTACATCTGGCCTAGCTCTAATAAATTGGCGTTTCAGCAATTCGGTTTGTGCAACGATAATGCCTTTTGATGGCACATATTCGGGCTTGTCTTCGCTGACCAAAACCATTGTTGGCTCACGGCGTGGAAGAACCACGGCTGGGATTAGGTCTCGCCGGCGGTTGGCAAACCACCAATTGGCTGAAACAGCCATCATATCGGCATGGCCATCTAGCAATAATTCCAAAGCACTCTCGATATGAGGTACTTCTTTTGGGACTAGGGTTAATCCGTCGCCAGGGTTTTCGACCAATTTCATGGTATGAGTGTAGACGCCGTCACCGTTTTCAGGTGAAATTAGGATTTCAAATCTGTCCTCCTCGCTCATCATGACCACCTCGGCGAGCATAATGCTCACAAGCGGCTGGCGCCCGCCACCCGTTAAGAAGGACACCCCTGTGGCAAGGTTTGATGGAAGAGGATGAGGCTCTGGCAATTCTCGACCAGATGCGAATCGAGATCGATGCTTATCTAGAGGCCTTGATCGAAGAAAAATCTCAGATTTATGGTGAAGTCGCCATTCGTTCAGGTGAGGTTTTACTAGCCGGAGGCAAGCGATTGCGCCCAATAATGGTACTGTTAGCATATGAAATGGCCGGCGGTCAAAATCCAGAAGAAGTGATGCCTCTCGCCTTAGCATTCGAGTTGATTCACACCGCCACTTTAGTCCATGATGACATAAATGACCAAGCCGATACCCGTAGAGGTCAGCCTACGATTCATTCACAAGCAGGTGAGGCAAAAGCAATTATCGCCGGTGATTGGTTATTTGTTCAAGGCTTTGGGCTCGGGGGTAGGTACCGGGAAGAAGTGGTCGATGTGATGGCAAATTGTTGTGCTCAGATCGCTAGTTCAGAATTTCATCAATTGGATCACATAATGGATTTAACAACAACTCCAGAAGATTATCTTGAGGTGGTAAAAGGCAAGACTGCAGGGCCATTTTCAGCCGGGTGTGAAGGTGCTGTAATGATTGCAGGAAAATCTAAACTCCATTCAGATGCATTGGCAAACTTTGGTCTCGAATTGGGAGTTGCATTCCAATTGGTCGACGATTTATTAGATATTAAAGGCGATATGAGAATGGGAAAACCTCGAGGTGCCGATGTTTACGAAGGTAAGATGACCTTGCCACTAATTCATGCTTTAACCCTATTACATAGTGATGAAAGGGTGAGGCTTGGTGCCATTTTAGCTGATTTTAAAGATGAGTACTTCGAAGAATTAATCGAGTTATTGCAACGGTCTGACAGTTTATCATATGTAGAGATTTTAGTGGAAAACCATCTCGAGAGGGCGATGGAGTCCTTGAAAATATTCGATGAGAGCGAAGCGAAGAACCTGATGAAATATATAGTTTCAAAAGTTGGAAGCCGGCATTATTGATTTAGGTGATATTATGAAAGAAATCGAGCACCGCAGCGTCATAATCATCGGCGCAGGCCCAGGTGGGAGTTCGGCCGCAAAGAGATTGGCAGAACAAGGGATTGATGTTTTGGTTTTGGAGCGCAGAGAAATAATTGGAAACCCGGCTCAATGCGGTGAGTGCATTCCTAATTGGGGTGAGGTTACCGGGACCTTTTCGGGAATAGAAGATGATGAATGGTTAGAGGATTTATTCGATTTCCCTGAGAGGTTGAGATCACATAGACTCGATAATATGCGGGTCTTTTTACCATCTGGTAAATTCTATTCTTTCGATTTGGATGCATTTGGCGGCCACAGGCTCCAATTCGACGGATATTTGGCTGATTTAGCAGCTGAAGCTGGGGCAGAGATCAGGATAGGTCAAGCATTGAAGAATATTATATCCAAAAAAGATGGTACCGATTTATTAGTAACTGATAAAGGCCGTTATAGCGCTGATTATATCATTGATGCAAGCGGTGCTTTAGCCCATGTTTCTCGGCTAAAACACAAGGATTCAAAACGCTATAGACCGCGTGAACAAATCCCAACAATATATGCTCAAGTTCAAGGTCCAATCCCCGAGAGTTTCGATGTATTCATCGGTAAAGTAGCCCCGAGCGGTTATGCTTGGATAATTCCAAAAGGCGAGATTGCAAATGTGGGTTTAGGTGTTAGAGCCGGAAAACTTCAAGGTGATCTAAAACCTCATCTCCAGAGATTTTGCGATGAGATGGGATTTGAGATTTTATCTTGGGGTGGTGGTTGGATCCCGATGTCAGGTCCAGTCGATAAAATGGTCGAAGGCAATATCCTTTCTATCGGTGATGCTGCCGGATTGGTAATGCCATCAAATGGTGGAGGTATTAGTCAAGCGATGATTTCAGGTAAGTTTGCTGCTGACGCGATTATAAAAAATATAGAATCAGGTATACCACTTGAACTTTATCAAAAAAGAGTAATGGCTTCTATGGGCCGGCCTTTGAGGAATTCAAAACGTGCAAAGTGGTTAGCGTATACCTTTTTGCGTAATGATTGGCTCAGCGAAATAATGATGAGGATTTTAGGACCCATCGGCGGAATTAGACGGGCCATGAGTTGCGATAGAACATTATGGCTATTCTGATGGTTTAGAAGCGGTTGTTTGAAGAAGTTCCAATGTAACGGCTAATATATGCAGCGCGATGATGAAGCGGTAAGTCCAGTCATCGCGACGGTCCTACTGCTTGCAATAACCGTGTTATTGACCAGTATGGTTTTCCTGATGATGTCTTCAACACTAGATGGGGCGGAAAAGAATCCGCCTAGTGCTAAAGTTTCGGTTAGAGCTCTTTCTAACGGTTACCATGTCGTCACGATAACCTATCTCGACCAATCTCTAGATCCTGGTAAAATAGATTGGTCGGTACTCAATGAATCGGGTGAAAACCGCTATCTATTGACCGGTCAGGCTGATGACATCGATGTTTATGGGGCGATCGGTTCCAAAGTGTCCTTCCACGACCGAGACGCAGGCTGGTCTGTTAGCACCGGAGATTATTTTGTGATAGATTGTAATCAATTGAATTGTGGTGATGGATCACATTTCTTCCAAGCAATCGATAGCGGTAGTGAGACTTTGTTATTCAAGGCCAAATTACCAGTTACGAATTAATCATCCACCAATATAGGACATCTCGACCTTCTTGAGGTCGACCATTCCTCTTTGTTCTGAATATGCATCATTTCGGCCACTCCAAATCGTTGAAATCGCTTGAGTTAATTCATCTTGGCTTGCATCCATTCTCATAATCGCTTTCAAATCATGCCCTTTGGCTGAAAATAAACAGTTATGCATTGCACCATCCGCTGAGATTCTCGCTCGGCTACAATTGCCACAAAACGGCTTGGACACACTCTCGATGAATCCAATCTCTTGATTACCATGCTTGTATCTATTTGCAACCTCGCCGACGTGGTTTGCTTCGAGAGTTTTTAATCCATCGAACATTGAGCGCATTTGATCACCGGTTATTACCTCTTGTAAATTCCATGAATTAGTCTCACCTACATCCATAAATTCGATAAAACGAACTATCACATCGCTACCAAGGAATCTCTCGGTGATGGCCTTGATTGAGTGTTCATTATATCCAGCTCGAATCACCGTATTGACCTTGACCTTCAAGCCGGCTAATCTAGCCGCTTCTATACCTCTTAGAACAGTTTCTGGATTTGCTTTAGTATCGCTCATCACCTGAAAAGTCTCGATATCTATGGCATCTAATGACACGGTGACCCGCTTTAGGCCGGCTTGCTTTAATTCATTAGCATACTTTTCCAATAGCAAGCCATTGGTGGTCATCGCAATATCGAGTTGGGGCGGAATCATCTTGATGAATTCGCAGAGTTCACGGCGCAATAATGGCTCGCCTCCGGTCAACCTTACCTTTTCCAAGCCCAAAGGAATCATTGCCTCTACCAAGGCGGTCAACTCTTCATAACTGAGTATTTCTTGTTTTGGTAAAAATGGATGGTCGGCAGGAAAATGTTCTCTCGGCATACAATAAGTACAGCGCATATTACATCTATCGGTAAGAGAAATCCGTAGGTCTCGCAACGGTCGGCCTCTCTTATCCCTGACCATAATTTGGGGTGTAATGACCCAAGCCTTTGACTTTGTGCTTTGGATGACTTGATGTTTAGTGACACTTTGGCTTTCGCTGATGGACTTGGCAAAGGCTTGGAAACCCGATGCCGGGGTCAATAAAATAGAGGTGCTACGAATCAAACCTTCATCTTTAGAAGGTTCGATGTCTCTCCCACCTTCCAAAAGTCATTCAATGAGATGGCTAATCCTCGCATCGATGGATAATACACCGACAAATATCGTCATGAATGAGATCGGTGAAGACGTAGATTCGATGATTAGATGCCTAAAACAGATGGGGATGAGATGGGATGGTAAAACCGCAATCGGCGGAAATCTACAACGGCCAATATCGGTGCTGAATTGTGCAAATAGCGGAACCGCTCTCAGATTTCTTCTTGCACAATCTGCAACTTGCGACTTTCCAATCATGCTTGATGGGGATGCAAGCCTACGAGCAAGGGATTGCTCACATTTACTTGAAGCGCTCGACATTGAGGTTTCAAAAGGTTTCGGTAAAGAGAATTTACCATTATTGGTAAAAGGTCCATTTACAAAAGAAATTGTCGAAATAGAAGTATCACACTCGTCACAATATCACTCGGCTCTAATGTTGATGGCCCCTAGAACGACCGGGTTTCAAATCTCTACAAAAGGCCATGCCGTATCCCGGTTACATTCCGAGTTGACCTGGGATTTATGCCAAAAGACCGGTGCGATAACCCCTGGTACTCCTTGGGAAATAAGTTGCCCAGATGTTACAATGCCTCCTGATGCTTCGATGATGGCATTCACCAGATTAGCAGGGCTTGTTTGTCTTAATCAACCAGACGAATCCGATTCTATCGGTCATCTGTGCAATAGTTTAGACCTGACCGATAGCAATGATTTGATCACACCTCTTGCTGCGCTTTTAGCCCTTAACCAAGGCGGTACTATCACCGGTGCGGCCCATGCTGCTCACAAGGAAAGCAATAGAATTATCAGAACCAAAGATTTGCTAGCCCAATTCTCAATCAATTCTCAAACCACAGTTGATGGACTGATAATCGAAGGTGGTCAAAGTCCACAAACACCTGAAGGAATAATCAAGTGTTACGGTGATCATCGAATCCAAATGACCGCTATCATATTGGCCACACATTGTGGTGCAATCATCGAATCCCCGCGGCTTCACAAGGTTGCTTGGCCATCATATCTAGAACAATTAACATTATGTGGGCTAGATTTTCAAGCCGAGATAATTCAGCCATGACGGCCGAAATGTAAATCGAGAGCATCTAGAGGTATCCGCATCGCCGTCGGCCTACCGTGGACACAGGCCCACGGGTTTGGAATGCGCCGCATATCGTCAAGCAACCGGCGCATTTCAGGCAAGGTTAATCGCTCATTAGCCTTGACCGCTCCGCGACAAGAATTCAGGAATGCGAGGTGGTCTTTGCGCTTTTCAACCGTCTCGAGTGGAGCCCCGTCTTGGCTTACATCTAGTAATAAATCATGGACAAATGGTTCTAACTCATCACCTTTCAATAATGCTGGAGCTTTGAGTATTTTGAAATTATCAACATCTTTTTCGATGATGAATCCCAATTGATCAAATACGTGAATGCCAGCTGCTAATTTTGTTTCCTGCCTTTGGTCTAGATTCAAATCAACCGGGCTAATTCTTGTTTGTCCTACCCATATTGATTCATCGTGCCGTAATCTTTCGTAGCGGATTCTTTCGTGTAATGCGTGTTGGTCGATTAGTAATAATTCGTCCTTTGCTTGAACGACGATATAGGAATCTGCAAATTGGGCTAATGGTTCCATTGGGGGGAGGTCGTTGATGACCGGTCCAAGGGGTTCCTCTGAACCAGGTCTGGTCATATCGGCGCCGGCATAACGGTGAAGTTCCCTTTCTGCTGACGAGAGCGCCGGTGCGATCGGTGCCTGATTTGTAATGGTTTTCTGTGAGGTTGGGGCGGTAGAAATAGGTCTGGATTTCTCCTTGGGTTTCAACTCCAATGGTTGTTCTCCACTCAATGAAAGTTGGGCACTGGTAGCCCAAGATGGTTTTTGAACAGGTTTTGATTCTTGAGTTTGGTTGGCCAATGAAGTTATGCCGGTTATCGGTCCGCTGGATTCCGGCTCGGTCGGCGTTGATTCGAGGGTATGAGCAATAGCGCGCTCCAATCTTTCCAAAACCCGCCAAGAATTCCGCAGTCTTACCTCGCTCTTGGTTGGATGGACATTTACATCTACTTCGGTTGGAGGTAATTCGAGCATCAAGACCGCAACAGGATGACGACCTTGCATCAATCTGGTGCGGTACCCTCTGCGAATCGCTTGTAAAAATGGCTGAGCAGCGACCGGCCGACCATTGATCAAAATATGGATGTCATCGCCTTTTCCCCGGGTGATGTCTGGAGTGGATATCCATCCGGTCCAAGATTCGTTTCCAGGTGCTTGGGCATCAGAGGCCGGTGCTTTCAGATTGATCATTTTCCCAGCTTGCTGGCCAAGTACATCGTAAAGTCTGTCTTCCATATCGTCGGTAGCAGGAACATCAAGGATAATTTTACCATCACTTTTGAGGCGAAACCCAACCTTTGGATGGCTCAAAGCATGGGATATTATCACATCTACAACTTTGCTGGTCTCGGTAGGAGATCTCCTTTGAAAGGCTAATCTCGCCGGCTGATTAGAAAATATATTCTTGACCTCCATTCGAGTACCTTCAGCCATTCCACATGGTTGAACCGAGCCTTTATCTCCGTCCATCATAACTATAGAACGCCCTTCTGCCCCGCGAGGGCGGCTTGAAACAGTCAATTCACTAACCATGCCAATACTGGCAAGAGCCTCTCCTCTAAACCCAAGAGTTCCGATGCTGGAGAGATCTGCAGCGCTGCTCAATTTGCTGGTCGCATGGCGATCCAATGCGAGTGGTAGGTCCGATTGGTCAATTCCACTACCATTGTCGGTAATGAGCATCAAATCAAATCCGCCACGCTCTATCTCAACCTCGATATGTGTTGACTTAGCATCCAATGAGTTTTCGACCAATTCTTTGACCACTTGAGCGGGTCTTTCGACCACTTCTCCAGCGGCGATATGGCCGATGGTTTTCTCATCCAATTGAGTAATTCTGTCGCTTGACATCATTCATCATCTCCAATTTTTTTTAGGTTGTACAATGCTTGATGAGCATCTCGTGGTGACATTGAATCCAAATCTAATTTGGCTAAAGATTCTTTGAGCAGTTCTCCTACCGGGTCGGCTTTGATGATGGTTTTAGGCTGGCCAACGAAGCCCATCAATGATGATTGTCCGGCCAACCTTGCCTGTGGTGTGCCGTCTTGGCCAGCTTTCGCCCCTTGGGATTGCTGTTCTAAAAACCCGAGTAAATCGCCCGATCTTTCGACTACATGACGAGGTAATCCGGCTAGAGCAGCGACCTGAACTCCGTACGAATCATCACAAGGGCCGTCGGCTACGGTGTGAAGAAATTTGAGTTCTCCTTCTGACTTTGCTACTTGGACATGGACATTTACCAATCCTTGTGCGTTTCCTTCAAGGCCAATCAATTGGTGATAATGGGTCGCAAATAATGTTCTCGCCTGAATTCTACTGCAGATGTCCTCGGTTACCGACCAAGCGATCGATAGACCGTCAAAGGTCGAAGTACCCCTGCCAATTTCATCGAGTAAAATAAGTGAGTTTTTGCTTGCTCGCTTCAATATATGGGCGACCTCCATCATTTCCATCATGAATGTAGATCGACCTCTTCTGATATCGTCACTCGCTCCAACTCGGGTAAATACCCGGTCCACTATGCCTACATCAGCACTTTGGGCCGGAACGAATGAACCGGCTTGCGCTAGGATTGCCAAGAGTGCAGCACAGCGAAGATGGGTTGATTTCCCCCCCATATTTGGCCCGGTGATCAAAAGGAATTTGCGCTTGCTGTCGATTTTCAAATCGTTTGGCACGAATCCACTCTGTAATTCCAAGACCGGGTGGCGCAATCCCTTTGCGACCAAACGGTCGTCTTCAAACATGGTTGGGCGATTCCAATCTCTAGATCGGGCGATCGAGGAAAAGCATTGCAATACATCGACTTGAGCGATATTAGTGCTTATTTCTGATAAGACTTTGACATGAACTTTGCAGCGATCACGCAAATCTCTGAACAGATCATATTCCATTTGATTTGCTTTAGAGTCGGCACTCATCAATTTGTCTTCCCATTCGACCAATTCATCGGTGATGTAGCGGTTTCCATTGGTCATCTGCTGTTTTCTCCGCCATTGTTCTGGCACTTTGGAAACATGGGTCTTAGTCACTTCGATGAACCAACCAATCTGGCGGTTATGTCTAACCTTTAGTGAAGGAATCTCGAGTTTTGCTCGATGTTGTTTCTCAAACTCTCTGAACCATTGATGACCGATTTGGGCTGCGTTTCTATAATCATCTAACTTCTTATCGATACCCTCTCTAATGAGGTTACCATCTCGTAGTGAAAGAGGTTGGTTTTCATTTAAATTGGCTTGAATGTCAACTTTCATTGCATCAAGAGAATCTAGCCGTTCAGCTAAATTCTCAAATAAACCATCTTTCATTTCCAGCAAGAGAGATTTTAATTTAGGCATTCTTTCTAGGCTCAGACCTATCGCTACCAAATCACGACCGGATGAACGATTATAGGATAATTGAGTCGCTAATCGTTCTAGATCCCGTAATCCCAGTAAACTTTGCCTGATGAGATCGAGTCGTTTGGAAGAGAGAGCACAAGCGGCAACTGCATCGTGACGTAATGAGATAGTTTCGATATCTGAAAGAGGCCTTAACAACCAATTTCTAAGGGTTCTTCGGCCCATGGAGGTTCGGCATTTATCGATTGCTCCCAATAGACTGCCTTCTTTTTCACCCGCTAAAGTATGAATTAATTCGAGATTCTTCAAGGTGGTTTGGTCCAATATCATCGAATCGTTATTATTCATAATCTCGATATTTCTCAGATTAACCTCTTCGACGATTTGAACACTTGCCAAATAATCGGCAGCAAGCCCTGCCGCAATCATTGCCAGCGGAGAATCTCCTAAGTCGATATGACCTAAATCAGAGACATCGAGGACTTTTTTGAGTGCTTCTTGGCCGCGCTTTTCACTAGCGTTATGCTGGGACAAGACCGCACCGTCCAAGAGTGAGACCAAATGGAGCAATTCAGGCCTATTTGAATCCCTAGAAGAGAATACCAATTCCGAAGGTTTTGCTCGCAATAAGTCATCTAATCCTCGCGCCCACCTTTCATCTCCTCGATGCTCTACGGTCCATGCATTACCGGTAGAGGCATCGAGAATCGCTAAGCCAATTTTATCTGCCTTGGCCACGATAGCAGCAAGCATTGCTACATCGTCGGTGCCGATTAGGCTCTCCTCATAAAGTGAGCCTGGGGTGTAAACCCGGGTCACAACTCTCTCAAGGATTTTTGATCCCTCTCTCAGTTCGTCCTCCTGTTCGGCCACACAGACCTTATGACCAGCAGCGAGCATTTTCCGCAAGTTATCTTCCAATGCGTGCCAAGGGAATCCAGCCATCAAAATCGGGTCTGCAGCTTTTTTATCGCGGCTTGTTAACGTGATACCAAGGGTCGAAGATGAGGCTATAGCATCATCGTGAAACTGTTCGTAAAAATCACCCATACGGAAAAAGAGAACCGAATCTGGGTATTGGGTTTTGATGTCCATATATTGGTCCATCATTCCCCTTTTCGTCATTGACAACCGGCTCCGCTATTGCCTTGGAGGGTTCTCATCTAATGAGTTAATCGCTTTAGAAATCTTTACCGGTTCTAACCGAATCGGCTACGTTCCAAAGCATCATGATGACCGCGGTCAATGATAACAATATGAATGTTAAATCCATAATTCCTCGCAAGCTAGTAAATGATTGACGAGCCTCGGTATCTATTGAGATTGCCCCAGTATCTCCGTGAACCGAGATTACGCCATCATCGTCATTGAAAGCATACTGAGGCTGAATCTGTAATGGGGCTGGTAGTTTTTTCACTTTAATTTCCCCATCTTCATAAAGTGCGACAGTAGTTGAGCCAGCCTGGCCAAAGAACCAGACATTGCCATCGTCATCTGCAATAGCCGAACTGCTGGTTAAATCCAATAAATCGTAGCCCTTTTCGCCGATGAGTAGAGAACTGTACGTACCTGCTGCAACCACTCCATCAGTTGTTTGGACCAAGCTGTGGATTTGACCTATTCCACCGATGTGGGTATCCTCTATAGCCGGGGCGCTGATTCCATCCCAAGTAACCTTCAACACCAATTCATACATTGGCGGTGAGGTAGGATTTGAGCCAAGAAAATTCACAGGGGCTTGCCAAGATCCACCGACTAGCCAGCCGTAATCAGTTGGAATAATCGAGGTCAAATGCATATCGCCGTCATTTTGAGTCAAAGGAGAGACGGCCAAATCCTCATTTAAGAACACCCCTGCAAGCGTGGTTGCAGTTCCGTCTTGAACGATCATCATCATCGCGAGTTGATTCCCAGATATATCGAGAACAGAAACATTGGAGGACAGAAACATGGTTCGCCATTCGCCATCGGCGTACTGTTTTTCGTTAACCATCAATTCACCGGGTGTACCTACACATGCATAGGTTATGCCTTGGTGCTTTGTTACACAAGTTGCAAACGGAGCGCTGTTATCTATTCCGTCCAATTTTAGATGAGTACCATCTTCGGCTCGGTATAATATCGCGTTTCCAGCCTTATCGATAACCATGCCATCTTCAGCATCGTGCGCACCAGATCCAACCCCCGATAGGTCACCTGACCAATCGATTAAAACCGCTCCTAAAATGATGAGTGCAGCGAATGCTGCAAAGGATAACCATTGGTATTCGGACTCCTCTTTCAAGTATTGTTTCCAGTCGGACATATACCACCCGAGGACGTACCATATCTATCGGCTTTCCCCCTTCATCGTCATAACTGCCATATCGGTATGGTCATATACAGTTGGTCGGTCGCAGAGGTGTCCGAGGTATTATTCATGGCACGTAAACCCGCAGTGATGTATCGCAGAATCAAAGGTCCTGCGTTTACACGACGCAAGTATATCGGTGGAGTTCCAAATAATAGAATTCTTAATTTCTATGCCGGAGATCGTCGTGCTGCTGAGCTTGGTGAGTTTAAGATGGAACTCAGCCTTCACGCCGATGAGTCCTGTCAAATTCGCCATATCGCTCTTGAGGCTGCCCGTGTTATTTCTAATGCTACTATCAGAAAGCAAGCAGGTATGCTAGGATACGCATTGCGAGTCCACACCTACCCTCACCACATTCTCCGAGAGAATAAGCAAGCTACCGGCGCTGGTGCAGACCGTGTATCCCAAGGCATGCGCTGTGCTTTTGGCAAGAATGTCGGAACCGCAGCTCGAGTCAAGCGTGGCCAAAGAGTCATTTCGATTCTATGTAATCCTAGTGATTACCTGGTTGCAAAGGACGCACTTCGCAAGGCTTCAATGAAGTTCCCAACCCCATGTACTACAAAATTAGTCCGTGGAGCCGAGCACATCAAAGGATTAGTCTGATATTTTCATCCGGCCCTTTCTTGAACTAAGCCGAATTAGCCGTTTAACATGGGGCGGGTCGCTTCGCATAGTTTCGAACTATTGACTCCGTTCAAAGTTCGTGATGTCCTATTTGTCAGCAGTACTTACGACCAATTCGTTTTGGAAGAGGAAGGATTGCTCGGCGGATTGATGGCGGAGCAATATGATCGACTCAATTTGACTCAACCACCTAGAATCATCCACGTTAGCGATGCTGATGCAGCACTTGAGTTGCTCGAGACAAGGCAATTCGATCTCGTGATTACAATGATGAGAATTGGTGATATGAAAGTACACGTATTCGGTCGAAAAGTCAAGAAGATTTGGAAGGACACCCCTGTTGTTTTGCTCGCATATAATACTCGGGAATTAGCAACGTTGCGAACTGGGCGAGGCATAGACCACATCTTCGTTTGGTCCGGCGATTCTTCAATTCTATTTGCAATCTCTAAAATGGTTGAGGATAAGAAGAACCTCGACCATGATATCAAGGTTGGAGATGTACAAGTTTTGTTATTGGTCGAGGATTCAAGAAGGTTTTATTCAACATATTTGCCGCGCTTTTATTCAATTTTATTCGACCAGACCAGCCGTTTGATGTACGATGGTTTCAACATTCACGATAAAATCCTCAGATTGCGCTCTAGGGCAAAGGTTTTACTCGCTACAACTTACGAAGAGGCTGAGGATTTAATCGATAAATATGGTAATAATATGATCGGTTTATTCACCGATGGCAGATTCCCAGTCAGAGGGAGATTGACCGCTAATGCCGGACTGAAATTGGTCAAAGAAGTTAGGAAAAAACACAAACACATGCCAATTTTATTCCAATCTACCGAGGATGGTAATAGATTGGGCGCCGAAGCATTGGGCTGTGTATTCCTTGCAAAAGATGAATCCAATCTACATGCAAGTATTGAAGAATTCATGCAATCGCACATGAGTTTCGGTGATTTCAATTTCCTCACTCCAACCGGCGAGATTCTTGCAACCGCCACAAATTTAGTCGAATTGAGAGAAATTTTGGAAACCATCCCTGAAGAATCACTACGTTTCCATGCCGAACAGAATCATTTTTCCCATTGGTTACGAACTCGTACCGAATTCGAATTAGCAGCCCAATTGCGACATAAAACCGTGAGGGAGTTCTCCAATATTGAAGGGGTAAGGATTTTCATTATTTCACAGGTCAACAATTTTCTCATCGAACAACGCGAGAGAGAAGTGTTCGATTTCTCTCTTGATTCGGCAAAATTCTCGGTCTTTCAAAAATTGGGCAAAGGCTCACTTGGAGGAAAAGGTCGAGGTTTAGCATTCTTTTTCACGAGAATGCGAGGTTTGGGATTAAAAGAAAAATACCCCGAAGTCTCGATAGGAGTTCCTCGAACGATGGTGATAGCAACCGATATATTTGAAGGATTCATGAGGAGTAATAATCTCTACGATATCGCACTGAGCGAAGCAACCGATGATGAGATTGCCAAAGCATTTCTCAAAGCCAAATTCGAGACGGGTCAAAAGCAAATGGTCGAACAGGTATTAGAATTCACCAATTGGCCTTTAGCTATTCGTTCCTCTTCTCTGCTTGAAGATGCTCTGCACCAGCCATTCGCTGGGGTCTATGCAACCTATATGCTACCAAATGACCATCCTGATATCGATATTAGGGTTAAGCAACTCGTCCGAGCGATAAAATTGGTTTATGCTTCGACATTTTTTAAGAAAGCAAAATCCTATGTTGCGGCTACTCCAAACTCGATCGAAGAAGAGCGCATGGCTGTGGTGATTCAGGAATTGGTTGGTACTCATCACGGAGATAAATTCTATCCGACTATCGCGGGGGTCGCTCGTTCGCATAATCATTATCCGGTTGGAGATATTCAACCGGGAGACGGTTTGGTCGCGCTGGCTTTAGGTTTGGGTAAAACCGTTGCCGATGGTGAGAGATGCTTGCGAATTTCCCCGGCTCATCCAAAAAGAATTCACCAATTCGCTAGTACTGAAATGACTCTGAAGACCGCACAACGAGAGTTTTGGGCGGTGCGAATGGAGAAAATGGCGGACCTTATTGGAACCGACCCAAATATTACAATGATCAAGTCGACTTTAGATGCGGCCGAAGCAGATGGCCAATTAAAACACATTGCAAGCACATATATCGCTGCTGATGACCGAATAGTCGACACCCTTGCCAAGGATGGGCCTAGGTTGATCACCATGCACGGCCCGCTGAAAAGGAATAGTATTCCACTACTTACGATCCTTCAGGACATTCTCACCTTGTTAGAAGATGCTTTGTCCTGTCCGGTCGAGATCGAATTTGCTATGTTGAACGATCCGGAAGAGAATATCAACAAATTCTCATTGATTCAATTAAGACCTCTGGTCGCCGACCTCTCCGATGTCGTGGTCGATCTCGATGAAATCGAGGAGGAGACGGTAATTTTGAAGTCCTCTCAATCGCTTGGCAATGGAATAATTTCCAAAATCAAAGACATTATCTATGTGGATCCACAACGATTGAATCGCCTTAAAACCAGAGATCTGGTTCCATTGATAACTCGGCTTAATAATAAATTGAAGCGCGAAAAACGCCCTTATCTTCTGATTGGACCAGGTCGCTGGGGATCGAGTGACCCCTCGCTTGGAATCCCAGTATCATGGTCTAATATCTCGGCAGCGGTCGCAATCGTCGAATGTGATATGCTCGATATCAAAGTCGAGCCCAGTCAAGGAACCCACTTTTTCCAAAATATCGTATCGTTCCAAATCGGTTACTTAACCGTGAAGGATTCCGAAGGCGGAGTCGATTTTGACTGGCTGGATCAATATGAACCTGAGTTTGAACAAGGTCCTCTTAGACATATTAGATTGGAGGGTCCGATTCGTATATTATTGGATTCAAGGAATCAATCAGGTTTGGTTCAAAGACCGATTTAACGATACCGACATCAACCGACTGATTCATGAATGACGGGCCAAAGGGCCGGTACGGAGGGAAGAGGCATGCGAGTAGCGGTTCTGAAGGAAGACAATTGTCAACCAAAGAAATGCATGGACGAGTGTTTCCACTTTTGCCCTCCAGTTCGCAATGGCCAAGAGTGCATTGTAATGGATGATAAAAGTGGAAAACCACGGATTTCCGAATCGCTTTGCATCGGCTGTGGCATCTGTGTAAACAAGTGCCCACACGATGCACTAATCATAACTCAACTACCTTCTGAATTAAAATCAGACATGATTCACAAATACTCCCTTAACGGATTCAGATTGTTTAGACTTCCAACTCCATCAAAAGAATCGGTCGTCGGAATTCTTGGGCCAAACGGAATGGGGAAATCCACAGCTTTCAATATTCTTAACGGTTCGATAATCCCGAATCTCGGTGATTTCGAAGCCGATGAACTCTGGTGGGAAGATGTAATCGAGAGTTTACCGAGAGGAGAGTTGAGGGACTTCTTGACAGATGTGAGTGAAGGAGACATCAAAGTCGCATTAAAACCACAGTATGTCGACCATATACCAAAGGCTGTAAAAGGCAAAGTTGGTGACTTGTTAAGATCGGTTGATGAGCGGGGTATGTTTGAACAAATGGCTGAAAAACTCGGTATTAGTAACTTGATGGAGCGAAACCTCGACCAATTATCTGGAGGGGAATTACAGCGGGTTGCTATCGGTGCAACCCTGCTAAAAGATGCAGATGTATATTTCTTTGACGAACCTTCTTCCTATCTTGATATTCACGAGAGAATGCGAATCGTTGGAATCATCCAAGAATTGGCTCAAACCGCTCGAGTTATCGTAATCGAACACGATCTAGCGGTTCTCGATGTATTGGCAGATCTCGTTCACATCGTTTACGGCATCAAAGGAGCGTATGGAATTTTCACTCCAGCAAGAAGCACTCGCAAGGCCATCAACGCCTATCTCGATGGATTCTTGGTCGAACAAAACGTCAGAATTAGAGACAAACCGATTCGATTCCAAACCCATACCGACCGCCATGCTGAATTGGGTAATCCAATTGTCGAATGGGAAGGTCTTGAGAAGACATTGGGAGATTTCCATCTCAAGACCGGTAAAGGCCAAGTCCGCCAATGCGAAGTGGTGGGCGTAGTCGGCCCAAATGGTACCGGGAAATCGACCATGGTCAAAATTCTCGCCGGTGAGCACGAATACGATGCTGGTTGGGTTACCGCAGGTGCGACCATCTCTTACAAACCTCAGCACATCGATGTCGATATGGAATGTACGGTTCAAACATGGCTCGACGCTGAAGTTGGGCCGCGCTGGCGAAGTGGCGAGTATAATGCCAACGTGATCCGCGCTCTTGGAATCGACGATTTATTGGCCAAAGATGTCAATAATTTATCCGGTGGTGAATTACAATCGGTATCGATTGCGGTTTGTTTAGGTAAAGAAGCCGACCTCTATCTATTGGATGAGCCGAGCGCTCATCTTGATGCTAATGCCAGAATGGAAACCGCTAAGGCGATTCGTAGAACCATGGAATCGAACGAAAAGAGCGCATTCGTCATCGACCACGACGTATATTTCATCGATATCGTATCCGATTCATTATTGGTTTTCGAGGGTGAAGGCGGGGTTAATGGCATGGCAGAAGGACCATTTGGATTGCGAGAAGGAATGAATCGTTTCCTCAAAGGAGTCGATGTGACCTTTAGGCGAGACCATGATTCCAAGCGGCCAAGAATCAATAAAAGCCGAAGCCGAAAAGACCGTGAGCAACGCACCCAAGGCGATTATTATTCGTTTGACTCTTGAGGAATGAGAAATGCCAGCCCAGATTCCTCCCGAAGCCCAGTCTATCGGTCGGGCTCGAGGTCGTCTTTCAGCATCTTCACTAACCACCTTTGTCCGTTGCCAAAAGCAGTGGTTCCTCAATTATAAAATCGGCTTGCGCGGCCCACTTAGCCCCCATCAGGTAATGGGAATTGAGGTCGAGGATGCGCTGTGTACATTACTGATGAAACGCCCTCCAAAAACCGATTCATTTGATTCGTTAAAAGAATGGATTTTATCACTTGTCCCCTCAGCTGCAGAACAATGCTTAAGCAAAGGAAAAACAATGTTTGAACAAGCATTATGGTCGAAAGGAGATTTCGATGAATCCTTCTCACAACAATTGGTTGAACAATATCTCAAGAATGGTCTCGATTTACAATTGGAAGAGGTCAAAGCTTGCTTTGAGGCTGATGGCGGACTGCATGAATTCGAAATCCCAGCCCCGTGCTTTGAGATGCCCCCACATTATGCGATGCCAAATAAGGCCAACTCAAAACTGAAATGGCCGGATAACCCTCACCAATTTAGCGACAAAATCACTTGGGACGATGCTTGGGAGATCGCCCGCCCATGGGTCAAAGACCCGCGCAATCCTCAACCTCAGAGGATGTATCACGCTGATAAATGGGCGGCTGGAGAATGCGATTTAGTCCTTCGATGGGACGGAAAAAACCGCATTATCGATATTAAGATCGGCGATGGTGAAGGAAAATTCGCTTCATCATTACCCGACCAATTAAATTTCTATGCTTGGTTGTGGAATCAAACCCATGATTCCACCTGTGAGGGATTAGAAGGCTGGTACTTAACCAACGGATTAAGAAAAATAATCGATGTCAACCCTGAATCAACCGAGTATTATAAAGATATTTTATCACAAATGCAATCTTTTTCTAACGATAATTCACTTCCTCTAGCCCAACCGTGTGATGGGACCAAAGGAGGGTGTTATTGGTGCGGTTTAAGCGAAATCCCATATCTTGTAGATGAATTAAAAATACCGTATGAGCCACTCTCATCGATTCCAAATCGAGTCAATGTCAAGGGCAAACTTCAGGGTGCTTGGGGACCGCTTCCCAACCACTATGGTGAGCCGGTTTTAGGGGCGATGATCCAAGCTGGAGCCAAGATGGTGACCTTGGAGGAAAGTCAACCAGGTGCCTATCCGCTGATGCACGATGCACCAAGTGATGAAGTGATAATCACCGGGGCTTTACCCGGCGTGTGGAGGCGGCAACCGCGTCTATATCTCGATGAACAGAGTGCTATTTTAGTTGAATCCGATGTCGAATTAACCCGGATGGGGATGCTGCGAACAAAAGCAAATGTCCGAGGTATCGTCCTATGTATTTCAAAGCGCGATGGAATCCGTGCCGATGGTAAACCGTGGTCGATGATGACCTTCCACCTCTGGGATGGAGAAAGGGTTGCAGAGGTGGTTGCATTCGGTTCGGCGATCAATGGAACAATGCTTTCAATCCGGCCAGGTGACGCGGTTGGATTGACCGCGGTCGAGTTAGGCTGGCGCGAAGGATTGGTACAATTACGCATCGATACTAGGACAACTCGTATCGAAGTTAAATCGAAGGATTGAAGAGACTTCACTATTGCCTTGACTATTCATGCCGGTCAGACTTCCAGACCCGAGCCGCGATGATGTCGGCCAATTTAATCGCCTAAGTGCTTCGCAGTCCAATGCTTGGTACGAATGTCCGCGCCTTTGGTGGTACCAGAATAACCAACGGCTCAAGTTCGGCCAAACCCCACCACTCTTTCTGGGACGAGCGGTCGAAGAAACCGTTTGTCGCGTACTTGTCGAATCACCCGGTATCGTGATGGCAGCAGCTCCTGCAAGTGTACTTGAAAACGGTGCAGATTCACTATTAGCATTATTCGACGACGAAGTTCCAGCAAATCTATCACAATGGATTCAAAGCAGAGTCGATGCTCATTGGCCAGTAATCAAAGATGCGATGCACCAAGAATGGCAAAAAAATGAGCGTAGTGCCGGAAATTGGCATGATTATTCGATGGATGATTATCGAGACATGTGTGTGACGGCTCTGAAAATGCATCTCGATGAGGTCAATATTTGTCAATCGAGTGTAAATGAAGAAGAATTGAGCGATTGGCGCAATGGAATCAGACCTGAACTTCCGGCACCCGATGGGCGTAGTTCACTCAATGGGTCGCACCCATTGGCAAAAACTGGCCCCTGCACTTTAGTCGAGGCCTGGGAGATCGCTCGACCATGGTTTGTCGACCCGAATGCCGAACCATTTTCTCTCAATGTAGTCCATCCAGAACATTGGTTCCAAGGTGAATATGACTTGGTCTATCGCCACGGTGGCAAAATCCGAATTATGGATCTTAAAGCCAGCAGAGGAGGCGGTGATAGATCTGGTAATTATGTCGAGCAATTACGAGTATATGCAATGCTTTGGTCAATTACTCACGGCGGAAAAATCCCCGATGCTCTCGAGGTTTGGTACGCTGGGGTCAATGTCCGAAAAGTCATCACTCCTCCAACTGAAGATGAAATCCAAGAAATGGAATCTCGACTACACGATTTGTGGATTGAAATAAAATCTGAACCGGTCACCATGGATGATTGCCCACCTATGCCAAGGCCATTAAGAGGATTTAGCGAGGGTGGAGTTAAGATTACAGATCCCGAATCAAGCCGTTGTGATACTTGTGAATGGCGTGGGTTATGCCCCAATGGCGAAGGAGATGATGATCTTCCCGATGGTGGCCAATACCAACCATCTGGAGAAATCAAACAATATGATCTAACTCCTTTTGGTGAACTCCAACCAAGAGTGAATATTTTCTGTGAGATATTCAGCGTTACCAAAACTCCTGATAATCCGCCAAATATTGTGATACAGCATAAGGATGGTTTCGCTTTTGTCAGAATTAATGCAAGTGAAAATAATGGTGAATCAACTTATCCACTCGATATTTC
>Ga0114997_10000602_pt1 | contig 29740 bp, 34 predicted proteins | sample ArcticOcean_MG_C_2_FD_87045 | JGI IMG/M metagenome (GOLD analysis project Ga0114997, IMG submission 87045) | Marine microbial communities from western Arctic Ocean - ArcticOcean_MG_CB4_136 | ecosystem: Environmental > Aquatic > Marine > Oceanic | place: Arctic Ocean: Canada Basin | collected... | reverse complement strand
CTTACATTCGGTATCGTTGGAGCATTAGTTAGTTTAGTATCTATGGTTGCTGTAAGTTTAGCAACTGCCGAACCAGATGCAAAAACTCAAGCAATGGTTGACGAGCTTCGTATTCCAAGTGGTAAAACAGTTCTTGGAAGACAACACTAATTAAAGTTTATATTGAGGGGCGATTTGTTTCGCCCTTTAATAAGGTAAAAAACAAAATTCCTTTTTATATCTATGCCAGAAATTCATCCTATTATTCTTATAATTGATTACATTTTAGGTGTAGTTATGTGGACCCTTATTGGGAGAGTTGCAATGAACATCTTCCAAAGAGAAAACTCAGAATTCTTTTTTATGAAAGCATTTGTTAAGTTAACAAACCCATTGATACGTTTATTCAAACCAATCACCCCTTCATTCATTATAGATCCTCTTGTTCCACTGTATGTGGCATGGTTCTTCTATATGGTCAGATTTTATCTTATGCCCTACCTATTGGGGTATTCTGTTATGGGAATGCTATCTTTTCCTTTAGAAAGTGAGATTGCATCAGAAATTTATCGAATTTTTGGTAAAAACTAATTCAAATTAAAAAATAAAATTGATACTACTAACAAAGTAATCAATGAAAAAAATAAAAATTTCACCATCAATTCTTTCAGCTGATTTTGGTCAATTAGGAAATGAAATCAAACGACTAGAAGATGGTGGTGCAGATATGATTCATGTCGATGTTATGGATGGCCATTTTGTTCCAAATTTAACAATAGGTCCACCTGTAATAAGGGCTCTAAGACAATACACAAAGTTGCCATTTGATGTTCACTTAATGATATCTCCTGTTCATAAATATATTCAAGATTATGCAGATGCTGGTGCAGATATTATTACAATTCATCCTGAGGCAACTGAAGATTTAAAAGCATCAATTAACCATATTAAAAACTTAAATAAAAAAGTTGGGGTTTCATTAAACCCTGAAACTAAAATTGATTTGATAACTGATTTATTGAATGAAATCGATTTAGTTTTAATTATGAGTGTAAATCCTGGATTTGGAGGACAAAAATTTATGCCTGAAGTGTTGGATAAGGTTAAAAAATTAGTAAAAATAAAAAATCAAAAAAACTTAGAGTTTGATATTGAGATTGATGGAGGAATTAACTTTAATAATAAAAAATTAGCCATTGAAGCTGGTGCCAATATTTTGGTTTCAGGCACCACTATATTCAAAGATAATAATGGAAATATAAAAAAAAATATAGATCTTTTAAAATCAATTTAAAATGATTTTTAGGAATTCTTTAAATCTAATAAATAATTCTTTAGTATTTTTTAAAAAAAAAACACGCTCTCTATATTTAAACTCTAATATCTATAATAAAAAGATTTCTACTTTTAGTGGTTCAATTTTAGAATATAAGCCCAGTCCCAGTTTGTTAGATTGTCTCATAAAATATAACAAAAAAAAAATTAATATTGAAAATTATTCTCTGAATGAATTTTGGGATAACCAAAAATTACAGGAAAAAGATTATAAGAATTTGAACAGTTTTTTTTGGTTATTTAGCTTAGATTTAAAGTCTTCAAAGAAAGATACACACAATATAATTTTAAAATGGATCAAAAAAAATAACAGATATAATTCAAGAAATTGGATGGTTGATATAGTTGCAAAAAGAATAATTGCCTGGCTTTCAAATGCTAAACTAACCTTTGAAGATGGAGACTCTGATTACAAGGAAAAATTTGATAATATTATTAAAAAGCAAATTAACCACCTGATTAATGAAATAGAGAAATCTGAATGGGTTGACGATAAGATGATTGGTTGTGCTGCTATTATATTAACAGGCTTATGTTACCAGGACAAAGATGGATATTTAAATACGGGGCTAAATTTATTAAAAAAACTTATAAGATTTTCACTTGATAACGATGGTTTTCCTAAATCAAGAAACATCAGACAGCTAAATTTTTATTTAAAATATTTTGTTTTAATCAGAGAATGGCTTAAGGAATCTCAAACAGAAATACCTGAATTTATTAATGAAAATATATACTACTTAGGCCAAGCTTATGCATTTACTTGGCAAAATAATAAAAGAGATCTTCTTTTTAATGGAAATCACGAAAGTAACAATCTTGATTTTGATAATTACCTAAAAAGACTTGGATATAATTTTAAGAACCAAAATAATGAATTGGGTGGATATGCAATTTTAAATAGTAAAAAAGTTTCACTTATAATGGATATTGGCCCGAGCCCTGAAAAAAAATTTTCTTCTAATTACCAAGCTGGTTCATTATCGTTTGAAATTATATCTAATGGAAAAAAATTAATTTGCAACTCAGGATATTTTCAAAACTGCAATCATCAATTAAATAAACTTTCAAAATCAAGTGCTGTACATAGTACCCTAATTTTAGATGATAGATCCTCATGTAAATTTACAAAAAAAAAGAGTTCAAAAGTTTTTCAAAGCTTGAAGATAGTTAAAAAGAATATTGTATTTGAGAAAAATTATTGGAAAATAAGTGCAGCACATGATGGTTATTTGAAACAGTATGGAATTATACATGATAGAGAAATTGAGTATTATCCTGAACAATTAAAATTTATTGGTCGTGATAAAATAATTTCAAGAAACAATATTAAAAATTTTAAATTTGAGATTAGGTTTCATTTAGAGCCAACTATTAAAGTAATGAAAACGCAGGATAAAAAAACAATACTTATAGATTTAGATGGTGAGGGTTGGAAGCTTAACTCTGATAACAATACTATAAATATTGATAAGGGTCTATATTTTGGTAAAAAAAATTTGTTCACAAATAATCAAAACATATTTATTTCAGGAATGACTAACGATCAAAATCAGACTATAAAATGGGAAATCACTAAATTATAATGAAAAAAATTAAAAAAGCTCTAATTTCAGTATCAAATAAAAAGAATTTAAAAAAACTTTTAAAAGTTTTAACTAAATACAAAATTGAATTAATTAGTTCAGGCGGCACTTATAAAGAAATAAAAAAACTTAAATTTAAATGTTTGGAGTTATCAGAATATACGGGCTCACCAGAAATACTTGGTGGAAGAGTTAAGACCTTACACCCAAAAATTCACGCTGGAATATTAAGTAAAAGAAATAACAAATCACACAAAGATGATTTGAAAACTAATAATTTTGAAGAAATAGATCTAGTTATTGTTAACTTCTACCCTTTTGAAAAAACTTTAAAACAAACAAATAATCATATAAAAATAATAGAAAATATAGATGTGGGTGGTCCAACGATGGTTAGAGCTGCTGCAAAAAATTATAATGATGTAACAGTTGTCACTTCACCAAAACAATATGAGTTACTAATTAGCGAAATTGAAGAAAATGATGGCTCTACCACATTAGACTTTAGAGAGAAAATGTCTCTAGATGCCTTTTCTGAAACTGCTTATTATGATGCGGTAATTTCAAACTATTTTAATAAAATAAAAAAAAACTACTTTCCAAAAAAGAAAGTTATTTTTGGAAATTTAATCGAAAAATTAAGGTATGGGGAAAATCCACATCAACAAGCTGGAATTTATTCAAAAACAGAAAGTTTGGATATTAAACAAATTCATGGAAAACAACTTAGTTATAACAATTATAATGATATATTTGCTGCTTTAACTATTTCAAAATCTTTACCAAATAACTTAGGAACAGTAATAGTTAAACATGCAAATCCCTGCGGTGTTTCTATTCATAAAAATAGTTTAAATAGCTACCAATTAGCATTAGCCTGTGATCCTGTAAGTGCTTTTGGAGGAATAGTTTCGTGCAATTACAAAGTAAATAAAACTCTTGCTATAAAACTAAATGATATTTTCTTGGAAGTTATTATTGCCAATGGCTTTGATTCTGAGGCATTAAAAATTTTAAAAAATAAAAAAAATTTACGTCTTATTGATGCAACAACCTTTACAATGAAAAACTTAGTAAGATTTAACTCGACAAGTGAGTCCTTTTTAACTCAATCTGAAGATATAAAAAAATTTAATATTAAAAATTTTAAAATAGTTTCAAAAAAGAAACCCAACAAATCTCAACTAAAGAGTTTAATTTTTGCGTTCACTGTTTGTAGGTATGTTAAGTCGAATGCGATTGTTTTAGCAAGTCAAGAGACAACTGTGGGTATTGGGTCTGGACAACCTAGCAGACTTGATAGTTGTCAAATTGCAATAGATAAAATGAATAAATTTCAAGATTCAAATGAAGAAGTGGTTGCAGCTTCAGACGCATTTTTCCCGTTTGTCGATGGTATAGAAAAATTAGTTCAGTCGGGGGTTACTGCCGTTATTCAACCCTCTGGATCAATCAGGGATAAAGAAATAATAAAATTTGCAAATCAAACTAATACTATTTTAGTCTTTTCCAAAACAAGACATTTTAGGCATTAAAAAACTGATCGATTTTAGCAGCTAGAATAAAATCATTTTCAGATAGTCCCTCTATTGCATGTGTAGTAATTATAATTTTTGCATACCCCCATCCAAAAGAAATATCTGGATGATGACCTTCTGTTTCTGATATTTCTCCAACTTTATTAATGAAGTTCTGGCTATTAATAAAGTTTTTAAAAGTAAATTTTTTTTCTAAGAAATAGATTTTCTTTTCATTTTCATTTACATCCCATCCATCAACTTTTTTTTGATATTTGTGTATTTCGCTTATATCGAAGGGTAAAATTCCATCTTTACAAGCTATACATTTTTTATTTAAAAGATTACTCATTTATTATTTCCTTAAAAATCTCTTCAGCTCTTGTAAAACTAAAATTATACCGAGACAATCGCATAACCACGGCACCTAAAATCTTCTTCATGAACTAAGACTAACAAATCACAAATCAAGTGTCTAGGGCAGGCTATATAGAGAAGTGTGTGAACATGCAGTTTAATGGAGCGGGTCAAGGGAATCGAACCCTCTACCTAATCGTTGGCAACGATTCGCTCTACCAATGAGCTAGACCCGCTTATAATTAATATTATAAATAGACAGTTTTTTTACTGTAATCAATAATAAAATTATGCATCATTAATTTTTTTATACTTATCTGAGAATTTTTTTAGAAACACTTTATATGGTTTGTACTTTTCATAATCATATTTTTGTAATTTATCTCTAATTTGAACATTGCTTGCTGTATTTGAAAATAAATCTTTTCTTTTATAAAATTCTAAAACTTTATAGCTCCACTCTAAACTACAAAATTTGTATATTTTTTTTGAAATTATTTCACCCTTTTCAGTTAACTCTTCAAGGGGTACTGAAAGAATTTTTTGAGGATACTTTCGTTCATAAGAATCTATTATTGTAAGGTAATGATTTACATAAATAAAAATATCTTCTAATGAATGTGTCCAAGAAACATTTGTTAAAAAACTTTTAAAAATTGCTACTATATTATCTTCTGTGTTTCTATGAGTGTGGATGAATTTTGCATTAGGAAAAATTTTTAGAATTAAATCTATATAAAAAAAATTTTCTAGTGATTTTTCTGTAAAAGTTTTAGTTTCTGAGTTGAAATTATTAAAATTTTTTAAAGAGCTAAATAATCTTTTCTCAAAAATACTTGTTTCAATTAATAGATCATTATTTTTTTTGTTAAAAAGCGTTTCTTGGTGTGTATTAATCAAAGACCAATTTACTAAGTTTGTTTCACCTAAATTTAAAACTTTTTCCGTACCAGAGGATATCATTGATTCAACGATAGTTGATCCTGACCTGGGTAAACCAATAATAAAAATTGGATTTAAATTTACCATTTTTTTTTCATATTTATTTTTAGAAACGTATTTAAACTTGTTGTAATTTTTTGGAATAAAATTTAACCAATAGTTAGTTGATAATGCATTAAAGTCTTTTCTATTGTTGAAAGCATGTTTGTGCGCAATTATTAGATAGTCTATTTCCTTATCATATCTTTTTTTTCTTTCTTCATTTTTGGCTAATAAAAAATAACCACAAGCTGTGTTAAGCTCATCAAGTTTATGATTTTTTAATACTTCTTCAATAAACTCTATTTTTTCTTCACTTATAAACTTCTTATCAATTTTACTTAAATTAAAATAAATACTTAAATTTTTTGGCGATATTTTTATACCTTTACTATAATATTCTTTTGCATAAGCTATGTTTCCAATTCCCTCATAATATAAAGCTATATTTACAATGGCTGTTAGGTAATCTTTTTTTAAATCAATGGCTTTCAGATAAGATAGTTCGGCTTTCTTTAATTCTTTTTTTTTTAAATATAAATTTGCAAGATTATTACATGCTACGTGGTTTTTTTTATCATGTTCTATAAATTTTATTAAGTATTTTTCTGCTTCATGTAGTTCATTGAGATTTTGAAATATCTGATATATAATATAGTAGATTCTCGGTTCTACTTGTTGATTTTTAATTATCTCTAAAAATACTCTTTTGGCTTCTACATAATTTTTCTGTTTGAATAAAATCAACACATCTTGAATATTTACATTTACAACTTTCATTAATACAATTAAGTATTTTAAATACTATTAAATATATATAAAAAGATGATAAATCTGCCTAACAAAATTCCAGTGTTTCCATTATCAAATTTCATTATTTTCCCTAATACGACAGTACCATTAAATATATTTGAAAAAAGATATATTGAAATGATTAATGACTGCATGAAAACAAATAAAATTATTGGCTTAGTTCAGCCTAAAAAAAATAAATTAAATTCTATTCCAGAACTACATGAAATTGGCTGTTTAGGAAAAATTACTAGTTTTAGGAATAATTCTAATGGTCAATACTCAATTGATCTGAAGGGCCTAAGTAGGTTCAAAATTATTAAAGAAATTGATAATAATAAACCCTACAGAGAGTGTTCAATTAGCTTTAATGATTTTACTGATGATATAATTTTACAGAAAGATGAATTAAAGTTTTCTGACCTTGAATTGATCTTTAAAGATTTAAAAGCTCTATTTGAGAAAAGAGGATACATAATAAATTGGAAATCTTTAGAAAAGCAAAATTTAAATGAGACGATAAATGCTTTAGCAATGGCATCACCTTTTTCATTAGAGGAAAAACAAATTTTATTAGAGAGTAAAACTTTAGAAATTAGGAAGAATAATATTGCTGAAATACTTAATACTTATTCTTATGATGATTTTGACAATACGACTATCCAATAATTCCTAAATATTTAATCCATTGTCTGCATATTTAATAAATGTATTACTAAATTTTTGATTACTACCAAAGTATTTTAAAATTTTAATCAAATTTTTATCTTTAATTTTTTTATCAAAATTAAAAAATTCATAAATTAAATCTATTCCTTTTGAAAAAATAAAATTCTTATGTTTTGTTTCATTTTCAAATTCCTCTAAAACAAGTTCATCTAATTGAATTCCAAGCTCAATTCTATTCTGAATAATATCAGAAAGAATTTTTATATCTCGAATGGTCATATTAAACCCCTGTCCTGCTAATGGATGAACTCTATGGAGCAACTCTCCAAATGCCAAGACATTTTTATGATAATAATTTCTTAAATTTGATGATTCCAATTTAAATTTATTTAATTTTTGTATTTTTTTTATTTTAAATTTTGGGTTATTATTTTTTATCAAATCAAATACTTCATTATTAATATATTCTTTATTTTTAATTTCTAATGAGCAAACAACTGATGTTTTTGCATTTGAGATTGGTAAAAATGCAACGGGCCCAAATTTCGTAAAGATTTGAAGTGCTACATTGTTTTCTAAATTTTCATGTTCCACTATTGTTGTGTAAGCGATATTATTATATTCTTTAACAATTTTTTTTGAGAATAATTTTTGTGTTATTGGATTATTAGAATCACAATTAATAACTAAGTCATATTTATTTTTTTTTAATAATTTTTCATAAATGAAATTTTTTTTTATTAATATCCTTTTAAAAAATTTGCTTTTTAATAATTTCTTTTTTAATGAATTATATAATTCATCATTTTTAATCATATAAAATAGGTTTTCATTTTTTTCAAAGTTTAATAATTTTTTGTTTTTTAGTTTTTCGGTATAAATTTCTATTTTTTTAATTTCCCAAATATCTTTCTTCGAAAATTTTAGAATTTCTTTTTCAAAAAAATCAAAGTTTTTTTTAGACATTCCTATTGTTCTATTTGACAATAAGTTGTTTATTTTCTTTTTATGATAAATGTGAACATTTATTTTTTTATTTATCAGATTTTTAGCTAAAGATAGACAGGTAATGCCATCTCCTACAATACAAACATTCATAATTAATTTTTAATTTTAACAATAAAAATTAGATGATACAAAGTGATTAATTTAATTCATTAATTTATGAAAATTAAAAAATTAGCCAACAACGCACTATATTTTAGTATTAATAGGATTATTGAGGTTATTGGTGTCAGTTTTGTAGTAATTGGTCTTTTGTTGCTGATTTCTCTGATAACTTTTTCTCCTGACGACCCTAACTTTATTTTTCCTAAAAACACTCAGATAAAAAACTTTCTTGGTTTTTATGGTAGCTTTACAGCTGATCTTTTTTTTCAATCTTTTGGCTTGATTGCACTACTAATACCTTTTAGTTTTATCTTTACAGGTATAAATGTTTCTTTAAATAAAAAAATTTCTTTAATAATTGACAGTTTTTTCTTTATAATTCTGTATTCATTATTTGGTTCTTTGTTTTTTTCATTTTTTTATTCTAACTCTTTTGAGCTTTATATTAATGGTAACGGTGGTTTTATAGGTAAATATTTAGAGTCAACTTTTTTAAATTCTTTAATAAATACTAATTCTCAATTTTTTTATTATTTGTTTATTTTTTTAATATTATTTTTATTTTCAATGAGTATTCAATTTAAAATTAGTTTTTTTTATAACTTTATTAGAAAAACATTTATATTTTTATTTACAAAAAAAGAAAGAAATTACACTCATAAAAATGAGTTGATTAGTGAATTTATTCCCCAAGAAGAAATTAAAAGTCTTATTCAAGAAGATTTACCATTCATTAAAAATTCAAATAAAGATAATCTCAGTAAAATAAAATTTAAATTACCTTCTGCCGACTTATTAAAAATTCCATCTAAAAAAGATAAAGAGAAACTAAAAGATGAAGACTATATTGATAGTGAGTTTTTAGAAAAAATTCTTTTAGATTTTGGTGTAAATGGAAGTATTAAAAAAGTAAGCCATGGACCGGTAGTAACTTTAAATGAATTCGAACCAGCAGCAGGTGTCAAAGTTTCAAAAATTATTAATCTTTCGGATGATATTGCTAGAAATACAAGTTCTGAGTCTGCTAGAATTGCTACTATACCCGGAAGAAGTACTATTGGTATTGAACTTCCTAATTCTACTAGGGAAAATGTGTTTCTAAGTGAGATACTTTCTAATAATGACTTCTCTAAAAAAGATATTAGGCTACCTATAGCATTGGGTAAAAATATTTCTGGAATTCCTATTGTTGGAGACCTCGCTTCTATGCCACATTTATTGATCGCTGGTACCACAGGTTCTGGTAAGTCTGTTTGTATTAATACTATTATTCTTTCTCTTCTTTATCGACATACACCAGATAAATGTAAATTTATTTTGATCGATCCTAAAATGTTGGAGTTATCAACTTACGAAGGCATTCCTCACTTACTATGCCCAGTTATAACTGAAGCAAAAAAAGCTGCCTCTGTATTGGGCTGGGTTGTAAAAGAAATGGAAAATAGATACCGACTAATGACCAAAGAGGGCGTTAGAAATATTGATGGTTACAACGCCAAACACTCTTTGACCATGCCCTATATAGTTGTTGTTGTTGACGAAATGTCAGACTTGATGCTAGTAGCTGGAAAAGAAATAGAAAATTATATTCAAAAACTTTCTCAAATGGCTAGAGCTGCTGGTATACATATTATTATGGCAACTCAAAGACCCAGTGTTGATGTGATCACAGGAACCATTAAAGCAAACTTTCCTACTAGAATCTCTTTTCAAGTTACCTCTAAAATAGACAGTAGAACAATTTTAGGCGAACAAGGTGCCGAACAACTACTGGGTAAGGGAGATATGCTCTATATGTCTTCAGCTAATCGAATAGTTAGAATTCATGCTCCCTTTGTTTCAGAAAATGAAATTGATAAAGTTAATAATTATTTAAGAAGTCAAGCTGAACCAAATTATGTAGATGAAATTTTAAACTTTGCTGGTGAAAAAGATATTGGAGAAAATATGCCTGATGGAATTAGCAAAGACGAATTATACCAAGCTGCATTGGATATTATCAGATCAGAAGGTAAAGCTTCAACATCGTTTTTACAAAGAAAATTGCAAATTGGCTATAATAGAGCAGCAAGAATTGTTGATATGATGGAGGCTAATGGAATTGTGAGTAAAGCAAATCATGTGGGCAAAAGAGAAGTGCTTTAATGCTTAAATTTTTAACAATTTTTTTAGTACTCAATTTTTATAATTCAGCTCTTTCTTCTACAAAAGAAAAAATAATTTCTAAAATGGAACAAACAAATAATTTAGGTTTTGATTTTACTCAAACAATTGATGGAAAAATTCAGAAGGGGAGTTGCATTATAGAATATCCTAAGAAAATTTTTTGTGAATACGATGACGCTGATAAAAAAATTATTGTATCTAACGGAAATTCTTTAGTAATTAAAAATAGAAATAGTGGGATCTTTTATATCTACCCTCTTAAAAAAACTCCTCTTGGATTACTGCTTGATAAAAATTATTTGATATCAAGTATAGCCGCTCTAGACCCTAGAAATATAGATGATAAATATTTAGTTTTTAAAATATTAAAAAAAAATAATACAGTTAATATATTTTTTGATAAAAAAACTTATGATTTGGTTGGTTGGCAAACTGAGGACATTTATCAAAATCTGGCTATTACTTTCATTTCATCGGTTAAAGTTAATCAAAATATTGATAGCTCTATTTTTGTTTTACCAAAAAACTAAAGAATTATTTAATTAGTGTTTGAGATTTAAAAATTTTCATACCCCGAGACAAATAATTATTTAAGGCATTTTTGTGGTCTAAAGAACATGTGTGGACCCATATTCTTGAGGTGCCCATTGAGAATGATATCTTAATTGCTTCACTTAATAAATATCCACCTAGTCTTTTTCCAAAGTATTCTTTTAAAATACCAAAGTAAATAATTTCAACTTCTTTTGTATCTCGATTAAATAATAATTCAAAATATCCAGCTATTTCATCTTTTTCCTTAAGAATATAAGTGGAAATTTTTGCATCAGAAACATAATTAATCCAATTTAAATCTGTCCAAATAAGTCTATCTACCCATTGGCAATTTTTGCCTATATTTTTATAAAAAAATTTATTTAATTGAAAATCTACAGGGTCAACTAAATCTATAGAATAATTTTCTGATGGTTTTTTTTCTTCCTTGAAATCTTCTAATGATTTTATTTCTAAGTACTCTCTAAAAATTTTTTCTTTCACTCAACCATTTTTCCAACTTTTTCACCTCCAAATAAATGAAAATGTAAATGAGGAACTTCTTGGCCTCCATGTTCGTTTGAATTAGTGATCACTCTATAACCTTTTCCTGGGTTGGCTGATATTTCTAATATCTTTGAAACTTCTGTAATAGCTTTACTTAAAGCAACTATCTCTTGATCTGAGGCTCTATTGTTAAAATCATCTAAATTAATATAATCTCCCTTTGGTATTACTAATGCATGAATTTTTTTTTGGGGATTATTGTCATAAAAAGAAAGGACATGATTGTTTTCAAATATTTTTTTACATGGTATTTCTTTTCTCAAAATTTTTGCAAAGATATTATTTTTATCGTAACTCATTATCTTTTATTTTTTTCTTCAATACCTGATTGTTTTTTTCTGTTCTCTAATTCTTTTAAAACATCTTCAAACTTAATATTTGCTGCTTCTAATGTAACTAATAAATGATAAATTGTGTCTGCAGCCTCGTGTGCTATGTTAGATTTGTCATTTAATGCCTCTTTAAACTCACAAAACTCCTCTTCCATCTTATCTATACATTTGGACAGCCCACCAGATAATAACGAAGAAGTATAAGATTTATCTTTATCTTTGTTTTTTCTATCTCTTATCGTGTTTACTAAGTCTATTAAATTTTCTGACATATCTAAATTCTAACAGGAATTCCTTTTGAGTCCAAATATTGCTTAGCTTCTTGTATAGAATGTGATCCATAGTGAAAAATTGAGGCGGCCAGAACTGCACTTGCTTTTCCATATTTTATACCTTCAAATAGATGCTCTAAGGTTCCTACCCCACCTGAGGCTATAATGGGTATATTTACATTTTTTTCTATTTCTGAAATTAGCTTAATATCGTATCCTTTTTGAGTACCGTCTCGGTCCATAGATGTAATTAATAATTCTCCTGCTCCACTATCCTCCATCTTTTTTGCAAAATCTAAAGCATCAATCCCTGTTTCGGTTCTTCCACCATGTGTATAAATTTCCCATTTTTTATTTTTTTTTTTAGCATCAAGTGCAACAACAATACATTGTGATCCAAATTTTTTACTACTTTCCTTAATTAAATTTTGATTATTAACTGCTGCTGTATTGATTGAAACCTTATCAGCGCCAGAGACTAATAGTTTATTTATATCTTTCAAGCTTCTAACGCCACCTCCAACCGTAAGGGGTACAAAACAGTTTTCAGATGTTCTCTTAATAACATCAAATATAGTTTCTCTATTTTCATTAGAAGCTGTAATATCTAAAAAACAAATTTCATCTGCTCCACTCTCACTATAAATTTTAGCTTGTTCTACTGGGTCACCCACATCTTTTAAATCCAAAAAATTAATTCCCTTAACTACCCTTCCATTTTTAACATCAAGACAGGGGATAATTCTATTTTTAAGCATTCTCTAATTCCTTGAGTTCGTGAAGATTTATGTCTCCATCGTAAATTGCTTTTCCAACTATCACGCCTTCGATATTAAATTTATTTAATGTTTGAATCTTTTTAATATCTTCTATTGATGAGATTCCACCAGAAACTACAACTGGTACTGATGAAATTTTTGCAATATTTACAGTTTCATCAATGTTGGGCTCTGTTTTAGTTCCATCTCTATCAATGTCTGTATAAATGACCCTTGAAAAACCATAACTATTTACATTTTTTAAATAATCCTCTGGAGTTTGATTGATTGTTTCTTTCCATCCAGAAACCGAAAGTTTTCCCTTCTTTGCGTCTAAACCAAGTGCAATTTTTCCTTCAAATTTTTCACATGCCTGTTGCAAAAAATTTGGATTTTTTATTGCGGCACTTCCAAGTATAACTTTATCTACTCCTACATCTATATATGCTTGAATTTTATCCATGGATCTTATTCCACCACCAACCTCAATTGGGATATTTAATTTTTTTATAATATTATTTATTATTTTTAAATTAATCAGTTCTCCTGAAAGTGCTCCATCTAAATCGACTATGTGTAAATTTAAAAGGCCAGCATCTTTATATTTTAAAGCTTGGTCAAACGGTGATTTTTCGTAGATCGTTTGATTATTAAAATCTCCCTTTAATAGTCTCACACATTTTTCATCTTTAATATCTATAGCTGGAAATATTTTCATATTTATAATTTTATAAAATTTTCAATTATCTTTAATCCTTCTTGGTCACTCTTTTCTGGGTGAAATTGGGTTCCAAAAATGTTTTCTTTTTCAACAGAGCACACAATATTTGATGAGTATTCAGTTGTTGCAGAAACTACACCTAGATCATCTGGTATAAATTCATAACTATGAACAAAGTACAAATGAGAATTATTTTTAATATTGTTAAATATTTTGCTTTTTTTAACAATATTGACCTGATTCCATCCAATGTGTGGAAGTTTATATTTGCCCCCTTGGTTATTAATTTTTAATACCTTGCCAGCAATCCAACCTAATCCTTTAGTTTCTGTTTCTTCATAGCCAACATCTGCAAACATTTGCATTCCTACACAAATACCAAACAAAGGCTTTTTTTTAATAATAGCAAATTCATTTAAAGTATCTTTTAGACCTTTAATTTTTTCTAAAGATTCTGTACAATTTTTAAAAGACCCTTGCCCAGGCAGTATTATTTTATCAGAACTTAATATAGTTTTTGAGTCAGAGGTAACTTTTATTTTAATTTTAATATTTTCATTAGCACATACTTCTTTTAAAGAATTAATGACTGAGCTTATATTGCCAGATTCATAATCTATGATAGCAATGTTCATTGCTTTTTTTATAGCGATCCCTTTGTAGAGGGAACCACACCCTTATTCCTTGGATCTATTTCTAAAGCTGTTCTTAGTGATCTTGCTAGACCTTTAAAGCAAGACTCAATTATATGATGACTATTGTCTCCATAAATATTTTCCATGTGTAATGTTATTCCTGCTGATTGAGAAAATGCTTGAAACCATTCTTTAAAAAGTTCTGTGTCCATTTCTCCAAGTCTTTCTACTTTTAATTTAACTTTCCAGATTAAGTACGGTCTATTTGAAACATCAATTGCTACTCTTGTTAATGTTTCATCCATTGGAATCATTGCGTGAGCATACCTTGTAATTCCTGCAAAATTTTTTAAAGCTTTTTTCAAGGCCTCACCTATAGCTATACCGGTATCCTCTGTTGTGTGGTGAAGATCTATATGGGTATCTCCCTTTGCTTTTAAATTTATATCTATTAGTGAATGTTTTGATAATTGCTCAAGCATATGATCTAAAAACCCTATTCCTGTGTCAATTTTATACTTACCTTTACCATCAATATTTAAATCAACACTAATACTGGTCTCTTTGGTCTTTCGAGAAATTTTACCTTTTCTATTCATAATATTTAATATATGGAATTTCTTCACTTTATCAATGCTTCTAATCTGCTACTTGAAGAATAAAAATTAATATCCACCTATAAACTATGACTACAATAGTGCTTATTAGAAAAAATAATGAAGTAGTGGTAGCTGGTGATGGCCAAGTTAGTATGGGCAATACAGTTATAAAAAGTACAGCTGCAAAAGTTAGAAAAATAGAAAAAAGGAACGTGATTGCAGGGTTTGCTGGTTCTACTGCCGATGCTTTAACTCTATTTGAAAGGCTTGAGGCAAAACTTGAAAAACATGCTGGTAATCTTCCTAGGGCTGCTGTTGAACTAGCCAAGGATTGGCGCACTGATAAATATTTAAGAAGACTAGAGGCTTTAATGGCTGTTGGTGATAAAGAAAATAGTTTTATAATTTCTGGTACGGGTGATGTCCTAGAGCCAGAAGGCAACGCCATAGGAATTGGTTCTGGTGGAAATTATGCTTTAGCTGCTGCTAAAGTTTTATTAGACACAGAATTAAGTGCAGAAGAGGTGGCAAGGAAAGCTATCAAGGTTGCTTCTGAAATTTGTGTATTTACCAATGATAATATTAAAATTGAGAAAATTTAATGAAAGATTCAAATGTTACACCCTTTCCCAAAGAAAAAAATGAAAGTAAAAACAGCTCTCTAGTTAGTTCTTTATCTCCTAGAGAAATAGTTTCTGAATTAGACAGATATGTAGTTGGACAAAAAAAAGCTAAGAAGGCAGTTGCTATTGCTTTAAGAAATAGATGGAGACGACAGTCTTTAAAGGGTGAAATGAGAGATGAAGTTTTACCAAAAAATATTTTGATGATTGGTCCAACAGGGGTTGGTAAAACTGAAATTTCTAGAAGGCTATCCAAATTAGCAGAAGCTCCTTTTGTTAAGGTAGAAGCAACAAAATTTACAGAGGTTGGTTATGTTGGAAGAGATGTTGAACAAATTATAAGGGACTTACTTGAAATTGCTATTGCAATGGAAAAAGTAAAAAAAAGAAAAGAGGTTAATACAAAAGCACAAAAATTAGCTGAAGAAAAGGTTTTAGATGCAGTTGTTGGAAACAAAGCAAGTCTTGCTACAAGAGAAAGCTTTAGAAAAAGATTAAGAGATGGTGATTTGGATGATAATGAAATTGAAATAGCAGTAAATGATAGCGCTTCTCAAGCTTCATTTGAAATTCCAGGAATGCCAGGCGCAAATATTGGCATGATAAATATTGGTGAGATGATCGGAAAATCTGTTGGCAATAAACAAAAAAAGAAAAAAATGTCTGTTAAAGAATCTCATGAAATTTTAATTAACGATGAAGCTGATAAATTAATAGAAGAAGATAAAATTATAAAATCAGCAAAAGATTCTACAGAGAATAATGGGATTGTTTTTTTAGATGAAATAGATAAAATTTCTGGAAGAACCGATAGAACTGGAGGAGACGTTTCTAGAGAAGGTGTTCAAAGAGACTTGCTCCCTTTAATTGAAGGAACAACAGTGAGTACAAAATATGGTCCCATTAAAACTGATCATATTTTATTTATTGCATCAGGAGCATTCCAACTTGCAAAACCTTCCGACCTGCTACCTGAGCTTCAAGGAAGACTTCCTATAAGAGTTGAACTTGAGGCTTTAACTAGCAATGACTTTAAAAGGATTCTTAAAGAGCCGGATTTTAGTTTAATAAAACAGTATGTTGCTCTTTTGAAAACTGAGAATGTAGATCTAGTATTTTCAGAAGATGGGATTGAAGCTATTGCTAATATGGCCTCAGAAGTTAATGCTACTGTAGAAAATATTGGTGCAAGAAGACTACACACAATTATTGAAAGAATCTTAGATGACATTAGTTTTACAGCAACAGATAGAGCGGGAGAGAAAATTATTATCAATTCAGATTATGTTAAGCAAAATTTAAATGATCTCATCAAGGACACTGACTTATCAAAGTTTATTCTTTAATGATTATTTGATTTTAAATTTATTTTTAAGATTAATATAAAAAGCACCCCCTCCACCATCATCTATATTAGCATCTGTAATTTCTATAATCATCTTTGTTAAGGCTGTATTGGACTCTATAAATTCAGGAACAGAATATTTCAATATACTCAGTTCTTTTGAAAGATATGGATTTTCTGAATTTTTAGATCTTAAACCCTTACCTGTAATAACAACTATTCTAGTAACACTTTCGTCAAAGCATTTTTCAATGAACTGTTCTAATGTTTTATTTGCTTCTTCAATTGTATAACCATGAAGATCTATTTTCTTAATTTTTTCCTGTCTTATCTTTTTTTTAAGAAGAAAGTCTTTATTAGGAATTTTTTCATCATTCTTAATAAAGTTGTCCCAATCTGTTTTATCTTTATCTGAAATTTTCTTAATCAATTATGTAAGTGTGTCTATTAACAGCCAATTAGGATTAGATGATTTTATGTCCTTTGAAAAAACCCATGTATCATAAACAGTCTTGATTTTTTTACCATCTCCTGAAATTATTTTATTATCTTTATCTTTTATGCAGGTAATAATTTCACTAACAAGATCTACTGTTACTTCTAAGCTGTCTTCTATTTTTTTTTGTGCTTTAATTTTTGCAGACTTGATTCCTATAAAAGTTATTTCTGCAAAATGACCCTTACTCTCTCGGTCAGAAAGAGCCTCCATTAATCCATCATAAATTTTTTTGCTTAAAAGTGGTTTGCTAGCTATTAACTTATTATCACTATCACTAAAATCTGTAATAATAGTTTCGTAGGCAATTTTTGCACCTTTTAAAAAAATTTTTTGTGCTTCATCATCAAAGTTTTCGCCTGTAGGTTTTTGTTTTATATTAAACCTTTGAAATTCTTTTTCTATTTGTGTTGGCAGTTTTCCTTCAAAACCTGTTTTTTTTCCAAGTATTCCTCTTAAGCGAAGAAAAATGAACCCGGCTATCATTGCCAAGAGAATAATATCGATGTATTCAAAACTATAATTCATATTTTAATAATATTTAGTATGTTGATTAATTACAACTAGCAATTTAGACTAAGGACAAATGAACACAATATTGTTAGCAATAATAGGTATTCCTGTAATAGAAATTTATTTATTTATAAAGGTGGGCTCTCAAATAGGTGCCTTTAATACTATATTCCTTATTTTTATTACTGCTTTTTTTGGTGTAATTTATGCTCGTTATGAGGGCTTTAATACTTTGCGATCTGGAATGTCACAAATTGTCAGAAATGAACTGCCTATTAATGAAATTATATCAGGTGCAGCTTTGGCATTTGCTGCTCTGCTCCTAATTTTACCTGGTTTTACTACTGATTTATTAGGTTTGCTAATCATTTTTCCACCAACAAGAAAATTGATTTTTAAAAAAGTATCAACTAAAAAAAGACCAAATACCACCAAACAAGATTTTATTAACGGTGAGTATGAAGACGTGGATGATGAAAATGACAAAAAATTTTAAAATACTCGCACAATTTATAAAAGATGCTTCTAGCGAAACACCTGATATTCAAAGTTATCTTTTTGTAAAAGAAAATATTTCAAAGTATAATTTAAATATCGATATTAACTCAAAAGCACTGAAAGATAAAATGATCGAGGTTAATACTACATTAAAATTTGAAGATAAGGAGCAAAATGAAAAAAAATCTTACTTCGAAATAATTTATACTTCGATAGTTAAAATTATTGAAGATATTAAAGATAAAAAAGATTTAGAAAAAATAATATTGTGTGATGTTCAAAATGAAATCTACCCTAATTTAGAAAAAACATTTTTAAATTTACTTCACAATTCTGGTTTTCCAGAAGTAAGTCTTGAAAAGAAAATTGATTTCAATAAATTGTATAGTGAAAAATTTAATTAAAAAAATTTTTCTTCAAGCTTGTTTTCAAATAATTCTTATGTAATTTAATTTCTTCATCAGTGGGTTTAATAATTTTTTTATAATAAAAATTAACTTTATTTGAATTTTCTTTTATTGTTTTATCTTGATAGCTTTCAAAGTTTAGCATTGGTTCTTTCTGATCTAAAAGATTAATATACACTTTTGATAATAAATCGCAGTCTATAAGTGCTGTGTGCTGCGTTCTTTTGGTGTTATCTATTTTGTATCTTTTACATAATGCATCAAGACTTATTGGTGAGCCAGGAAATTTATCTCTAGCTAATGTAAGTGTATCAACAACATTTTCATTATTTAATTGTTTTTTACCTGCTAATGCTAATTCGTTATTAAGGTGGGATAAATCAAATTCAGCATTGTGAATTACTAGTTTTTTGTTTTCAATAAAATTTAGAAATTTATCAGCCACATCTGAAAATTTTTTTTGGGTAGAAAGAAATTCATCTGTATACCCATGAACTTCTAGAGCTTTCTCAGAAACTCTTCTTTCAGGATTTAAGTAACAATGAAATCTATTCTTTGTTGGCACAAGATTCTCTAGCTCAATGCAACCAATTTCAACTATTCTGTGGCCATCTTTAACAAATAAGCCTGTCGTTTCCGTATCTAATATAACTTCTTTCATTTCACAAAATATTTTTCAAGATCTTTTTTATACTTTTATTAACAGACTTGTTAGTAAAATTATTCTTAATAATAAATTGAGATTTATTCATTTTATAATCTAGTGGTAATTGAATACTTTTAAATTTGCTTAAAAGTTTTGGGTTAAAGTTTTTTCTCTTCTTTAGTTTTTTTGAAATATCTGATTTTTTAGATTTAACAAAGATTAAAATATCATTTTTTTTATTAATCTTATTTTCTAATAGGAGTGGAATATCTAAAATTACAATCTTCTTATTTTTATTTTTTTTTAAAAATATATTCAATTTTTTTTTTATTTCTATATGAATAATTTTAATGATCTTTTTTAAATTAGATTTATTAGCCAGTATAGCATCTGAAATTTTTTTCTTATTTACAGGAAACGTGTTAATAAATTTTGGTAAAACTTTTTTTAACTTATTAAAAATTTTTATTTCTTTTTTATATAGTTTACCTACTTCAACATCTGCATTGAACACCGGATAGCCAAAATTTTTAGCTACATGGCTTTTGCCTGATCCAATATCTCCTAAAATTCCAATTTTAATCATCAATCTAAAAGTTTAATCACCTCATCATTAATTTCTGGCGCTATTTTAGTCCAAATATTAAATGCGTGTTTTGCTTGGTTTAAAAACATCATTTTGCCGTTCATTGTTTTGTTTCCTCTTAGTTTTGCTTTCTTTAAAAAAATAGTTTCTTTTGGATTATAAATTAAATCATAGAATAAGGTGTTTTTGTGAAAATCTTTATCATAATCACTAAAATCTATTTTTACTTCCTCGTCTTTTATTAAACCAACACTAGTTGTGTTAATTACAATATTGCAGGCTGAAGGTTTTTTACCCCAGTCCAAAACTTCAAGTTCTGGAAATAATTTCTTTAATTCGTCTGCTTTTTCTTTTGTTCTATTGCTTAAAAAAATATTGGCTCCTTCATTTTTTAGAGCAGAAATTATAGATGCCGTTACGCCACCAGCGCCTAGAATAAAAATATGTTTACTATCCAGGGGCTTTGGATCAATAGAGTTTTTATTGTATGGGTAAAGCTCTTTTATACTGTCCCAAAAACCAACGCTATCCGTGTTATATCCAACAACTTTATTTTTAATTTTAAAAAGGGTATTTACAGATTGGGTTTCTTTGGCTGTAAAATCTAATTCATCCAAAAAAGGAATAATTAATTTTTTAAATGGCACAGTAACATTTGCCCCTATTATTTCACCCTCTCTAATCTCATCAATTATATTTTTTAAATTCTTTTCTTCCACTTTTCTTTTCTCATAAACGCTATCTAATAAATGGTATTTCTTCATCCAATAATTGTGTATTAACGGTGAAAGAGAGTGGCTGATCGGACTTCCAATTACTAAATATTTTTTCATTTATAGTTATTTAAATACTTTTTGATTTTTTTAACGGGTAAGCCCATTATAGTATCCTCGTCCCCGTCTATTTCAGAAAATAACGATTTGCCCTCTCCCTCAATTTGATAAACATTGTAAGCATATAGCGCTTCATCGCTTATTTTCGCTAGATAAACTTTCAATTCATCTTTATTCATTTGTTTCATTGTTAAAGATGCTTTATCAGTATAATTCCATATCATGCTTCCACCCCTTGATATACAAACTGAACTTACTAACTGATGTGTTTTTCCATTAAGCTTTTCTAATATTTTTAAGGCCTCATCTCTGTTACTCGGTTTTGATATAATTTCTCCATTCAAATCTATTATGCTGTCTGCACCCAAGACTATTTCATCAATAAATTTTTGACTAACCTTGTTTGCTTTAAGTTCCGCCAGGCTTTTTGAAATAATTGTTGGTGTTGTTTTTTCTTTTAACAAACCATCCTTAACACTGTCCTCATCAACATTTGAAGGCTCTACAATACACTTAATTTGATTTTCTTCCAAAATTTTTTTTCTAACACCACTCTTTGAAGCTAGTATTATTCTATCAATCATTATTTTTATATATCTCGTGTATCTTGATAATCGACGCTGCAGTTTCTTCAACAGACTTTCTCGTGACATCAATTGTTGGCCATTTATATTTAGTAAAAGTTTTTTTAGCTTCTGCAACCTCTTCTTTAATTTTTTTGATATCTGTGTAATTAGTGTTTTCTCTCTCCCTTAAAGTCATCATTCTATTTTTTCTTATATCAACTAGTCTTTCGGCTTCTGTTGTTAATCCCACAACGCAAGCCAATTTAGGGTTTTGTCTTAAACTTTCAGGAATTGATTTTTCATTAACTAAAGGAATGTTAGATGTTTTAAAACCTTTGTTAGCTAAATAAATTGATGTGGGCGTTTTGCTTGTTCTGCTAACACCCAACAATATCAAATCAGATTTGTCTAATTCTTCGATCATATTTCCATCATCATGATTCATTGTAAACTGAATAGCTTCAATTCTTTCATAGTATTCTTCGTTTAGAGCATGTTGCCCACTTGGAACGTGTGACGCTTGTTGGTTCAATAATTTTGAAAAACTAAGAATTAAATTTCCTAATACACCAAAACAAGGAATTTTTTTTTCATCACTTCTGTTTGCTAAAAATTTAGCAAGATTATTGTCTACAATTGTATACAGAATTATTGGGTTTTTATTTTTTTTTGCTTCTTCAATAATTTTTTCAACTTGATTTTCTGTTCTTGTAAAAAAATAAGATTTAACATCATACTCAATATTTTTAAACTGCGCCTTGATTGCTAAAAACACCCTATCTAAAGTTTCTCCTGTAGAATCAGAAATAAGATATATTTGATATGTATTACTCATGAGTATAATGTTGATAATTATGTATTATTTTTACCATTTTTTATAAATATGATGCTTTTTATTTTTCACTGTAAAACCTCGCTTTTATAAAGATTAATGTACATGTGAACAGTTAATATACTTTTTATCTAATAATATTAAATAGAGGCTAATTTAACAATATGGTTAACTTCTATACATTATTAATTGTTAATAAATCATGTATAAAACATGTAAAACAATTAATTACCATTATTCACACACTATATAACTAATACTATAATTAAATATATACTTATTATTATGACACCCATTCAAGAAACTATAATAAACAAAAAGACAACAAATTCTCCAATATGGTTAATGAGACAAGCAGGAAGATATCTTCCAGAGTTTAGAGAAATTAGAAAATTAAATCCAGACTTCATTAGTTTATGTTTGGATAAAACTTTATCATCAGAGATTACTCTACAGCCTTTGAAGAGATTTGAACTAGATGCTGCAATAATTTTTTCAGATATTTTAATGTTACCTTTTGGATTAAATCAAAAAGTAGAATTTAAAAAAGATTTTGGCCCACTGTTGGGTCCACTAGACTTAAACGAAATATCCAAAACAGATGAAATTGATTTTGTAAAAAAATTATACCCCGTTTATAAATCAATTAAAAAAGTAAGTAAAAATAATTTAATTAAAAATAAAAATCTGATAGGATTTGTTGGAGCTCCCTGGACATTATTGGTTTATATGATTAATAAACACTCCCCAAAAAAAGAGTTAATAAAAGATTTTTTTAAAGATGAGTTTTTAATAAATAGAATCTTATTGATATTAGAAAAATTTTTAAAGCTACACATTGATCACCAAATCAAAAATGGTGCAACTGTAATTCAAATTTTCGATAGCTGGGCTGGTCTATTAGAAGAAAAGGATTTACCAAACTATGTTTATATTCCAACATTAAATTTGGTTGATTATGTTAAGTCATTAAACACACCAGTGATCTGTTTTCCAAGAGGAATAAAAAATTATAAAAACTATTGTGATATCGTCAAGCCAGATGTTGTTAATATTGATTATAATGTAAATCCCGTTTCTATATGTAAAGAAATTAAAATACCTGTTCAAGGGGGACTTGATCCAAGGATATTATTAACCGATAAAGAAAATCTAAAAAAAGAGGTAAAAAAATATTTGGATATATTTAAGGATCATCCATATATCTTTAATTTAGGTCATGGGGTGTTGCCCGAAACAGATCCTAACATGGTTGACTATCTAGTGAAGATGGTAAAAGACTTCTAAATGAAAAAAGCAATTATTTTATTCAACCTTGGAGGTCCTGACAAATTAGAAAATGTCGAACCTTTTCTATTTAATTTATTTAATGATCCTGCGATTTTAAATTTACCAACTATTTTAAGATATCCGTTAGCAAAACTAATCTCTAATAGAAGAACGCCTGTTGCTAAAAAAATTTATACAGAACTTGGTGGATCATCCCCTATATTAAAATTAACCAAAGAACAATCTGGTGCCCTAGAAATAAAATTAAACCAAACACAAGCAGAAGATGAATATAAATGCTTTATCGTAATGAGGTGCTGGAATCCAAGAGCTAAGGACGTGATTAAAGACGTTCAACTATATAATCCTAAAGAAATTATTTTAATGCCCCTCTATCCCCAATATTCTGCTGCAACATCAGGATCTTCAATTAAAGAATGGAAAGACGTCTGTAAAAAAAATAATTATAATATTAAAACAAGTACCATTTGCTGCTATCCAACAGACCATAATTTTATTAATGCACATACAAAAGAAATAAATAAAAAAATCAAAAGTCTTAAAAATTTTAAATTAATATTTTCTGCTCATGGTTTGCCAGAAAAAAACATCAAAAAAGGAGATCCCTACCAGTGGCAAGTAGAGCAATCTGTAAAAAAAATAATTGAAAGCTTGGATAGAGAAAATTTAGACTGGATATTAAGCTATCAAAGTCGAGTTGGTCCATTAAAGTGGATTGGACCCTCCACAGAAGATATAATTATTGAAAACTCAAAAATAGGCAAACATATTGTTTTAGTTCCTATCGCGTTTGTTTCTGAACATTCAGAAACACTTGTTGAGCTTGATATAGAATATAAGGAAATAGCTGATGCCAATGGATGTAAAAACTATACAAGAGTTCCAGCTCTTGGTGTTAATGAGGACTTCATTAAAGCAATATCAGAATTAATAATTAAAAAAAATGAATATAAAATTAATGATAATCTTTACCCACCAAAAACACAGTGTCCCTCCAATTTTAAAAAATGTCCTTGCTTAAGTTATGAATAGTTATTTATTATTTAAGAGCCTACATTTAATCGCAGCAATTTCCTGGATGGTGGGGCTTTTATATTTACCTAGAATTTTTGTTTATCATGTTGAAAGCTCAAAAGATAAAAATACCTGTTCAATATTTAAAACAATGGAAAAGAAATTATATTTTTATATCATGATGCCGGCAATGATTCTGACGTGGATTTTTGGCTTAATTCTAATTTCTAACCTAGGTTTTGAGATTTTCTCTACACTTTGGATTAAGCTAAAGCTGCTGTTAGTTATTTTATTAACGCTCTATCATTTTTATTTAGCAAAACTTCTTAGTGACTTCAATTTAGAAAAAAATGTTAAATCATCTAAATTTTTTAGAATAATTAATGAGATACCAACAATATTACTTATTTTTATTGTTTTTATTGTTGTTTTTAAACCTATCTAAGCTTGCAATATTTTAAAGAGTATATATATATAATCTACCTTACAAATCTCAAACAAGATCCCCACACATGAATATTCAGGAATTAAAACTAAAATCATCAGAACAACTAGTTGAACAAGCCGAAGAGTTAGGTATTGAAAATGCAAGCACATTAAGAAAACAAGAAATCTTATTTGCTATATTAAAAAAAGTTGCTGAAAAAGAAGAAATAACTGGAGCAGGAGTTTTACAATTACTCCAAGACGGATTTGGTTTTTTAAGAGCAATGGAATCAAATTATTTAGCCGGACCAGATGATGTTTATGTAAGCCCAAGTCAAATAAGAAAATTTGGATTAAGAACTGGAGACACAGTTGAGGGTCCAGTTAGAGCACCCAAAGAAGGAGAGAGATACTTTGCATTATTACAAGTCAGTAAAATAAATTTCGAAGAACCAGAGAAGGCACGCCACAAAATTGCGTTCGATAATCTAACGCCGCTATATCCGAACAAGCAATTGGTAATGGAGATTGAAACAACTAAAATAGAAAAAAAACCTGATTTAACTCCAAGATTAATAGACCTTGTGAGTCCAATTGGAAAAGGCCAAAGGTCAATAATTATTTCTCCTCCCAAAGCAGGAAAGACAATGATTTTACAAAGCATTGCAAATTCAATAGCAAAAAATTATCCTGAATGTTATTTGATGGTTTTGTTGATAGATGAAAGACCTGAAGAAGTAACAGACATGCAACGAACTGTTAAGGGAGAGGTTATTAGTTCTACATTTGATGAGCCAGCGTCTAGACATGTTGCGGTTGCTGAAATGGTTATTGAAAAAGCAAAAAGATTAACCGAACATAAAAAAGATGTGGTTATCTTACTGGACTCTATTACAAGACTAGGCCGGGCATACAATGCCGTCATACCAAGTTCAGGGAAAGTTTTAACAGGTGGTGTCGACGCCAACGCGTTGCAAAAACCTAAAAGATTTTTCGGTGCTGCAAGAAATATTGAAGAAGGTGGATCTTTAACAATTATCTCAACTGCCCTAATTGATACTGGAAGCAGAATGGATGAAGTTATCTTTGAGGAGTTTAAGGGAACCGGGAACAGTGAAACTGTGCTTGATAGAAAAATTGCAGAAAAAAGAATCTATCCAGCAATCGATATAACAAAATCTGGAACAAGAAGAGAAGAACTTTTATTTGATAAAGATGACCTTTCAAAGATGAACGTGCTTAGAAGAATCATCGCTCCCATGGGAACTATGGATGCGATTGAATTTATAAACTCAAAGCTTAAAGAAACAAAAAGTAATGCAGATTTCTTTAATTCAATGAATAAACCTGTTTAGTTTAAATAATTATTTTCAATCATTTCGTTTTTAAATTCTGTTTCAATTCTTTTAATTAAATTTGGGCTTAAAACTTTTCCCCACTGACCTACTGTTCCATTTCTAAAGAATTTTTTACCGAGTTTCTGGTTTGGGTTTTCTATAAATCCTCTATCTTCTTCGATTTTTTTTAAATTTTCAAATTTTACACTCTCAACAGTTTTCGTAATTTTTTTTTCATCTATAGTCAAACCACACAGGTCATTTAAAAAAAAACAATTTTTTTAAAACTCACGTGAGCAGAGCTTGTTAAATCCTCATACCTTAAAAAAATTTTCTTTATTGGAAAATGCTTCCATGAATTATAATGATTTTGCCAAGAGCCTAAAAGTGTTTTATCTAATAAATCATTTGTTTTTTCTACTGTGTGTTTATTTGCAATTATTTTAAATGTTTCTTCAAAGCTTAAGTTTAGATGATGTGAATAAGAAACAACAACATCTCCTGGATCTCTAATTATATAAATCAATCCTAGAGAATTTATACTATTAGCAAAATCATGTCTATTGATAGAACAAAGAGTATTATGTGTTTTTAACAAACTTATTTTATTTTCTTTGATAATTTCTTTTTGAAAAAAATTCCAGTGTGAAGCCATGTCCGTAAATTTATATTTGCCAAATTTTTTTCTTAAAAAATTTAATTCATTGTTTCATGGGAAAACTCCAATTTTTGCTAAATCTTCTAATATAAAGTCTGAATCTTTTGAATTAATATAAGATGATAAAAAAGATCTTACCCGCGTATTCCCACTCTTTGGATATGATGCTAGCCAGACTATCATTCTAATTACTTCACACTTTCAATTTTCAATAATTTACGACAAATTTTTAATTTAATAAAGGCAACAAAATAAATTAATAAAATATATTATTGATAATTAGAGTTTTACAGACATATAAAATTCAAGTTATAATATTGGTATGACAATTTATGCTCTATCGACAGGTCCTGGAATTTCAGGGGTAGCAATTATTAGAGTTTCAGGAAAAGAAACCAAAAAAGTGATACAATTACTAACAAAAAAAGATCTTCCCGAGCCAAGAGTTGCAACACTTAGAAAAATCAACAAAATCAATACTTCTGAGCTTATAGATGAGGGTATAATATTGTGGTTTCCTGGCCCTGAGAGCTACACAGGGGATGACATGGCGGAATTCCATATACATGGAAGCAAAGCAGTAGTTGACGCCCTACACTCTTCTATTTCAGAAGTAGAAAATTGTAGATTAGCCGAACCAGGTGAGTTTACAAAGCTGGCATTTCAAAACGGAAAAATAAATTTACTCAAGGCAGAAAGTATTGCAGATTTAATATCAGCAGAAACTGAAATTCAAAGACAGCAAGCAATAAAAATAATGAATGGAAAATCTGCAGATAAATTTAATAGTTTAAGAGAAAAACTTTTAAAAATCTTATCACACGTTGAGGCAAAAATTGATTTTCCAGACGAAGATTTGCCTGAAGACATTTTAAAAAATATAAAAAAAATTTCTAATAAAGCAATCTTAGACATAAAAAAAATTTTAAATGACCAAAAAGTTGGCGAAAGAATTAGAGAAGGTTTTAAAATCGCAATCATAGGACCTACTAATGCTGGGAAATCTAGTTTATTAAATCACCTTTCAAATCGGGATGCGGCAATCGTTTCTGAAGTAGCCGGAACTACTAGAGATGTAATTGAAACACATTTAAATATTGATGGTTTTCCAGTTATAGTTTCCGATACCGCAGGAATTAGAGAATCTAAAAATGAAATAGAAAAAAAAGGTATTAAATTGGCACTCAAAAGAGCAGAAGATGCAGATTTAAAACTTATCGTAATAGATGCAAAAAACCTTGATTTTAAAGGGATTTTAAAGGATTTAATGGATGAAAATGCAATCCTTGTTATCAATAAATCAGATCTTTTAAACCAAGATTTAAGCTCCAAAATTAAAAACCTTAATCACATTTTGATTTCAGTAAAAGATAATCTCAACATTGATGGTTTAATTTTAAAAATAAAAAATAAATTAAAAAACAAATTTATTACTAGTAACGATATTTTAATTACCCGTGACAGACACAGAAAACATCTTGAGCAAAGTTTAGTTTATCTAAAAAATTTTGAAGACAAAAATCATGCAGAAGATTTTGATAAAGCAGCAGAAGACCTTCGTTTAGCCACAAGACATCTTGGAATGATAGTTGGGAAAGTTGATGTCGAAGAAATTTTAGGTAGTATTTTTAATGATTTTTGCATCGGAAAATAAATAATCTCATTTTTATTAACTGTTTTTGCTTAAATAAGATAATACTATCAACAAATTTTATTTTTATGTAATAAGCTCTTTTTACTAGAGTTTTAGCCTATTTTCGACACTTATTGTTGATGAATAACACTTATTTATCATATTTTTCACTTTTTTTTTGTATTTTTTTATAAATTAACATCAAATACAAATTTATAAATTCCCACTCATACCTTGTAATAATTTTGATCGGTTATAAATTTAACTTATGAAAAATAATTTGTCTTTTGATGTAGTTATAATTGGAGGTGGACACGCAGGTTGTGAGGCCGCGGCCGCTTCAGCACGTCTGGGAGTTAATACAGCTTTGTTTACACACAGAATTGAAACTATAGGAGAGATGTCTTGTAACCCTGCAATAGGAGGTCTTGGTAAAGGTCACCTTGTTAGAGAAATAGATGCCTTAGATGGTGTGATGGGAGAGATTGCAGATAAGTCAGGCATTCAATTTAGATTACTAAATAGAAGTAGAGGGCCTGCTGTTCAGGGACCAAGAACGCAATCTGATAGATCACTTTACCGAAAATATATGCAACAAAAACTTTTAAATTACTGTAATTTAAAGATTTTTGCTGATCCAATAATAAGATTTATTTTTAGTAAAAACATTATAATTGGTTTTAAAACAAAATCAGGTAAACAAATCCTATGTAGCAAGTTAATCCTAACAACTGGCACTTTTTTAAATGGTCTAATTCATATTGGCGACAAGAGAACTCCTGCTGGAAGATATAATGAAAAGCCCTCAGCCGGTTTAAGTGAGCAGCTCGAAAAGTATGACTTTAAAGTAGGAAGGTTAAAGACGGGTACACCTCCAAGGTTAGATGCTAGAACAATTAAGTATCAAAATTTAGAAGAACAGTTTGCAGATGATGATCCTTATTTTTTTTCTTTTCTAACTAAAAAAAATTTGAACAAACAAGTCTCATGTCGGATGACTTATACGAATGAAAAGGTTCATAAAATAATACAAAAAAATTTAAATAGAAGTGCCATGTACTCTGGAAGCATCCAAGGGGTTGGACCAAGATATTGTCCTTCGATAGAGGACAAGATAGTAAAGTTTG